>ERZ724519.45-NODE-45-length-41951-cov-9.852874_pt1 | contig 41951 bp, 25 predicted proteins | sample MGYA00376052_ERZ724519 | MGnify/ENA primary metagenome ERZ724519 (study PRJEB28724, sample SAMN07190883) | activated sludge metagenome | isolation source: activated sludge of sewage treatment plant in Hong Hong | place: Hong Kong | collected 2016-03-17 ... | reverse complement strand
ATCTGCGCCCGGCTGCGTTCGACCAGCGGCGCATGGGCCAGTAGCGCCGCCGTGGCCAGCCGCTCCGTCGGCGCGGGCGGGCAGATGGTGGTGTAGTGCTTCCAGTTGATGAGCGCGGCGCGGACGGCCGGATCGCGCACCAGCAGCCAGCCCGCGCGCAGCCCCGGCAGGCCGTGGGTCTTCGACAGGCCGGCCAGGACGATGGCCCGTTCGTACAGGTCGGCCGCCGATGGCAGCCGGTCGGTTAGGTCGCGCTCCAGCCCGCGGTACATCTCGTCGCACAGCAACCACACCCCGCGGGCGCGGACGATGTCCAGCAGAGCGGCGAACTCGGCCGCGGTGGGCAGATGGCCGGTGGGGTTGTGGGGAAAGTTGACGACGACCAGGCGTGTCTCCGGCCGCATCAGCCGCTCCAGTTCGGCCGGGTCGAGCGCCCAACCGCCGGCCACGGCGCGAATGGGCCAGGGCGTGACATTGCCGCTGACGTGCGCGGCCAGGTTGCGCAGCGAGTCATAGGCCGGCGTCAGCACGACGACGTGGTCGCCCGGCTCCAACAGCGTCCGCATGGTCAGATAGATGCCCTCTTCCGGCGCGCCCAGGACGACGACCTCGTCGGCGCTGACCCGGTCGTAGAGCGCGGCGATGGCCGCCCGCAGCGCCGGGTCGCCCTGCGAATCGGTGTAGGCGAGGCGCTGGCCCAGCAGGTCGGCCGCGTCCAGGCCCGCCAGCCGCAGCAACTCGCCCGTTGTCAGCGTCTCGCAATCCGAAGCGCAGAGCAGGTGGGGCGTGGTGAACTCGTAGCGGGCGAAGAAGTTCTCGGTTGAGAAGGGGGCGATCTTCATGGACACTCATCTCGACGGGCCAGGCGTGTGATTACCGCTGCGCCACGTCTGAGGGTGGATTATACGCCGAAGATGGCGTCAGGGGCAGCCCGAATCCATTCCCGACCTGGGTCGGCTTAATTGGCATCGTAAGCCACTGCCGGTTTAATAAGGGTTGCGGCCCATCTGGGACGCATTACGGAGGCAAGTGAATGACGAAAAAAGTCATCTTCGTCGGGGGAACTTCGTACAGTGGCTCGACTTTCTTCCATCTGACCCTGGCCAATGATCCGGCCGGTTTCGGCGCGGGGGAGATTCGCCACCTGTTTCGCCCGACCAAGGAGCGTTTCGTGCGCGGCACGTGGGTGTGCGGCTGTGGCGACCCCGCCTGCACGCTATGGGAGCGCGTCAAGCAGCGTGGCGAGGACAACCTCTACGATTCCATCTTCGAGTTGAACCCCGAAGTGGAATTCATCGTTGACGCCAGCAAGAACATCGTTTGGGTCGACGAGCAGAGCGAGCGCCTGGCCCGCAAGGGGTATGACGTGCGCCATATCATGATATGGAAGACGCTGCCCGAGTTCGCCCACTCGCTTCAGAAGCGCAACCGGCTGCAAGATGGCGCCGAACTGGGCAGTTGGCCGCGCTATCACAAACTGTACTACTCGTTTATCGATCAGTGGCGCGCGGTCAAATATGGTCACTACACCCATGACCAGGAGACTACATTGCGGGCGGCCTGCAAGCAGTTGGAGATTCCTTTCTTTGAGGGCAAAGAGCGCTTCTGGGAGAAACGTCACCACGTTCTGGGCGGCAATCTGTCCTCGCGCATCCACCTGTATGCCAAGGACAGCGACAAATACCAGGACGTGCGCCGGCGCGCCGAGGGTACGCGCGAATTGGGCGCGGCCGAAAGCCACCATCGTCGCGTCTACTATGAAGAGCCAAACACGGCCGCGCTCCAGGAGCACATCACCCGCCTGCGCCGCGAATGCCCCGAGATTGACCAGATCGAAGCCATGTTGCTGGCTCACGATATCGCCGCCCCGACGCCCGGCCGCGACTGGCCAGAGCTGCAACTGAGCGATGCCGAGATGCGCATGCGGCAGCTACGCCAATATACCAAGGACCAGTTTGGTCGCATCCGCTATGCCCTGCGCGGCTCCAGGGCGCGCCGGCCGGAGCCGCAGCAGGCGCGTAATTAGAACCATTGTTGCTGCCGTGACAGCGAACACCGCGAAGCGAGCCATAACCATGCGATTGCCTAATTTCATCGTCGGCGGGGCGCTCAAGGCCGGCACCACGTCCCTCAATTACTACCTTAAGCAGCATCCCGACGTCTACATGTGCCCCCTGAAGGAGCCACGCTACTTCGCCTACGAGATCGATAACCCCGACCACGTGCAAGGCCGCGGCCTCTACTTTCCGATCAAGACGTGGGAGCAATACACGACCCTCTTCGCCGAGGCTGGCGAACAGTCAGTGATCGGTGAGGTATCGCCTCACTACATGATCAGTCCGATTGCCCCACAGGGCATCCACGACCGGCTGCCGAATGTCAAGCTGCTGTTCAGCCTGCGCCAGCCGGTTAAGCGGGCCTACTCCGTCTATTGGCATCAGGTGCGGTTGGGGGATGAGAATCGACCGGTCGAGGAGGCGTTGGTTGAGGGGGAATATGCCCTCACCCACGGCCTCTACGCCCATTGGCTGCGCAACTGGTACGCGCTGTTCGCCCCGGAGCAGATCAAGGTCATCTTGTTTGATGATCTGCTGCGCGACCCATTGGGCGCCTATGTTGACGTCTGCCACTTCCTGGAGATCGATGACACCTTCGTGCCCGATATGACTGTGCGCAACAAGGGCGGGGCGATGAAGAACGAGCGGCTCGGCCGTCTCTATGAGCGCCTAAAGAAACACCCCCTGAGGCAAAAGCTAGATCCGCTTGTGCCCCAGGGAGTGCGTTCGGCTCTGGTTAAGACCCACGACCAGAACTTGCAGGAACCGCCGCCCATGCCGCCGGCTCTACAGCAACGCCTGAACGCCTTCTACTGCGAAGACATCGCCGAACTGGAGCAGATGCTCCAGCGCGATCTCTCGGCCTGGCGAAGCTGACCGGTCGCGTTAGCGCGCGGTGGCCTCCATCAGCCACGCCTCTGCCAGATCTTCGTCGCCCAGCAACAGCGCGTCCAGATCGCCCAATTCGTCCACCCAGACCAGGTCCATCTCGCCCAGGCGTGAAACCACACGCTGCGCGTCCTCGATGCTGACGAAATTGAGGATATGCGCCGGCGACTCCTTCCAGAGAACGACGCAACTCATGTCGGGGAACTGCGTGCCATAGGCGGCCGCTTCGGGCGTTGCGCCCTGGGTGATCACCATAAAGCGACGAAAGGTATCGGGGAGAAGGACGGTTTCCTCAATCTCGGTTGTGATGAAGTTCTCGCGTGTCTCTGTGTCGCTCTGGCCTTGATCATCGGTCACCGTCAGCGCAACCGTGAACGCGCCCTCCGTTTCATAGGTGTGCGAGGGGCTTGTTTCCGTCGATGTCTGGCCGTCGCCAAAATCCCACAGGCGGGCGACAATGGGCCGGTCGGCCGTGCTTCTATCGATGAAGTCCACGGTGTGGGGCACGCGCCCCAATTGCTGGCCCGCACCGATGCTGAAATTGGCCGTGATGGCGCTGCCGACGCCATCGAACTCGTGCGCGCCGATATCCCGGCTGCTGCCGCGGTTGTTGCCGAAGAAGTCCTTGGGAACATCCGGCGGCTGGAGGTTATTGATGCGCGAACCATCGCTGGCGCGGCCAATAGCCAGGGTGCTGCGCTGGGTCAGGCTGTAGTTATGCACGTCGATGTTGGAATCGGGCTTCGGGAAATCCTCCACAAGCCTGGCCATGGCGTTGGCCAGATTCGGATCGCCAATGCGATCATCAGGCCCGCGCATGGCGGCATCTGGCTGCGCGCTCCAGATATTATTGCGGAAGGCAATACCGCTTAGGTCGCCGGTGGCGGTGCTGATCCGCCCGGTGCTGTAGATGATGTTGTTCTCAAACACGCTGTTACGATGGTTGCGGCCCTTCATATTGCCCGCCATGGCAACGGCCGTCCACGTCTTTTCGCGGCCGACGAAGGTGTTAAAGCCGACGTAACAGTTCTCCATTTGCGTGTCGTAGTAGTTGGCATTATTGCGCAGGGAGAACAGAGTGCCCAGACCAACAACGATATTGTTGTAGATCTGCCCTCCGGAACTATGCGGCCACGACCCGTTTTCGGCGCCCTCATCACCGATGGCAATGCCCGCCGGCGGCTTGTCGTTGTCGCCCACGAAGTCAGGGATGTAGAGGTGGTAGACCAGGTTGTTGCGGATGGTGACATCAACCGACCGGTTAATGTAGATGTGGACGTGGTTGCACGTGTGGACAATGTTGCCTTCCACCAGCGTGCGATAGCTGGCCTTGCCGATGTTGATGCCCTCACCATGCCCATAGGCCAAAACGTTATTGCGGACGATGCTGTCGCGCGTCCGACCGATCTTGAGCACGCCGGAAACGCTCTCCTGGCCGCCGGCAACCCGGAGCGGGTCGTAGTAGCGGACGCTAATGCGGGTGCAAACGTTGTTCTCAATCACGACATGATCGATGAGCGCGCCCGTTGTGTTGGCCTTGATGCCGGAGTTATAGGCAAAATCGACCCGGCAATTGCGAACCGTGCAATTACTCTCGCTAACGGAAATTGCGCTACCGGCCACGTTCTGCACGGTCAATCCATCGATCGTGATGCCCGGTTCGGACAGGCTGACCATCGCCCCGACGTTGCCGGGAGGCAGGAAATTGGTCGTCTCGTCCGGGTGCGGCAGGGTGCCGTTGTTGAATAGGCCCTCATGATAACGGCCGTCGATCACCGGCGTGTGGCCTGTGTCGGCGCGCCAGGTCGTGTTGGGCGTCCGGAAGCGCACGGTCTCGTTATAGACGGCCGTGCGAATACGCACCTCGTCGCCGGCGTTCACGCGGTCGCTGGCCTTGCCAATCGTTTTCCACGGCCGCGCGCTGCCGCCATCGGCCGAATCATTGCCCGAATTGCCATCCACATAGTAAGTAGCCATTTTGATCTCCCCTAAGGTTGCACACCAAGCTTACATTGGGTGTAACTGGCGCCGCCCCCTAAGCGACCTCTAATGCATCGACCCAAACGAGCTTGACCTGCTCTCTTTCGCAGGACTGGCGTACATCGTCTAGGACGCTAAAGGTCAGTAGGTAGTATGGGTCCTGGTTCCAGCTGACTGTGCAACGCAGGTCAGGATATTGTAGACCGAAGCCGAGAACGGTTGAGTTCGTCACGTCAACCAGCACAAACCGCGCGAATTCCGACGGCAACGGCGGCACGGGCGAAGTGACGACGACAATGAACCCTTCCTTGGTGACCTTAGCTGTGTTTCCGGCGGTGTCGGTAATGGCAAGGGTGACAGTATAGATTCCCGGAACCGGGTAGATATAGCTGGGGTTGGGCCGGTCAGACGTCTGCCCGTCGCCAAACTCCCAGAAGTAGCCCGCGATGCCGGCCACAGCCGTGCTACTGGAGGCATCGAACTCGACCTTGTGCGGCGCAACGCCATAGGCGGAGCCGGACAGCAGCCCGAACTCGACGACGATCGCGCTTTCGCCGCCGGCGCCGGCCTCGTAGTTATGCACCACTTCGGCCGCCGCCAGCGCACGCGAATACACCGCCGTTAGGCGAAAGACGCCCAACCACGGCCGGTCGTTGCTCAGCTCATTGGCCAACAACAACGGCATGCGGTCATCCCAATTGCTCAGATCACCCTCGATATTCAGCACGCCGCGGTCCTGCCCGTTGACATAGAGCGTCGCCCGCCCGTCGGCGCGCCGCGTATAGACCACGTGCGTCAGCTCGGTCGTGGCCGTGCCGGCCGGCGACACCACCGCGGGCAGTCCGTTCGTCGAGGTGCTGGTCGCGCGCAACCGGGTCATATAGACATCGGGCGCATAGTTGCCATAAAGGCCCTGGCCCAAAGTGACGTTGCGCTCGGTCTTGCTGGCGGAGATAGAGACGATACGCGCCGGGCCATCCTGGCTGACATTGGCCGGCTGAATCCAGACCTCGAGCGTCACTTCCTTGCTGGCGCGGCAGGCATCGATCACCTTGCGCGCCGGCCTCTCCGACGTGATGAGCGTGGGCGCCGTCACCCGCAGGCCGTCGCTCTGCCAGCTAACATTGGCCGCATCGACAATGCGCAGATGGAGCGGCTCGCCCACGCTACCCACATCGCGCACCTGTTGCCCCTGACCCTCTTTGAAGTCGTAGAGGGCCTGCAAATCCTTGGTCACGCGCGTGCCGGCCGGCGGCAGTTCGATGTCGTCGTCCGGCACGTCGCCCGCCGTGCCCTGGAACTCGTATGCGCCCAGGTCGGGCTTGCGATCTCGTGGAGTACCCCAGAAGTCGACCGGCGTATCGCCATTGTGCCGAATGCCACGGTTAATCGCTACAGAGCCTTCGATCAGCTTGTAAGGATCGCTGGTCACAGCGCCAGGCGCGATCGGCGCTGTGACGTTGACCAGCCCCGCCTCCGCCTCGATAACATCACTGGCCGGGTTATAAGCCCCCTGACCTGGATAGCTCGACCAGAGGTTGTGGCGCCAGACGATGCCAAGACCCGTCGTGGCCAGAACAGTCTCGTCACTGTTGCTGGAGACGATCAGATTATTCTCGATGTAGCTGCGACGCCCGGTTTGCCCCCGACCGATGTGAATGGCCGCACCAGTGCTGTTGAGAATGGTGTTATGAGCCAGGCGCAGGTCGCTCAGCCGCCCCCCCGCTTGGCCCGTCTGGAAGCCCACGCCGCAGCCGACGACGATGTTGTTGCTAACCTGCACGTTGCGCGAGTGCCACGCGCCGCCATCGCGGTAGAGCGCCAGGTCGCCCTTGGTGATGCCGGGGCCGCGCCGGCCCATCAGGTTCAGATATTCCGCCCGCCCGGTGTGGTAGCACAGATTGGCATCGATGGTGACGTCCTGGGCCGAGATGACGCCGATCTGCCCGTTGCGATTGTCGTAGCAGGTGTTGTGGGTCACGCTGACCCGCTGGCAACCGACGGAGATGACGATACCCTGGTCGGAGTTCTCATAGACCCGGTTCTCGCGAAGTTCTACATCACTGCTGCGCTGTGCCAGCAGGGCCACGTTCTGTCGCCCCGGGCCATAGGCCATGAAGCGGCGGGCGCAGTCGTGGATGATGCATTTCTCAACCAGCAGCTTGTCGTCCTGAATGGCCTGTAGCCCACCCGCGAAGCACGTCTCAATGGTGCAGCCGCCGACGGTGACGCGGCTCGACTGGGTGATAACCAGGCCGCGACCGCTGGAGTTGCGGATGGTCAGGCCGCTCAGCGCAACATCCTGGCTCTGATGGATGACCACCAGCGCGGCGTCCTCGGCAATGCTTAGCCCGACCCCGTCGAGGACAGGCTGTTCACCCTCATACGCGGCCAGGCGAATCGGCGACTCGGCCGTGCCCGGCTTCTGGATGTAGACTCGCTCGGCATAGACGCCACCTCGGATGCTGACGCTATCGCCCGCCTGCAGTTTGTTGACAGCCGCCTGGATGGTGCGCAAAGGTTGAGCCGGGTCGGTTCCGGGATTGTTGTTGTTTCCGTTGGCGGCGGAGACATAGTAGGTTGTGCCCATAACAGATCCTCTTCCCTGGCGGCCCAAAACTGGCCGCGGTTGCGCGGCGTCATTCACCAGTTGCCGACGATTGGGAACACAAACACAATCGCCGCCATGCCCGGTGCGGACACCATCACTTATGCAATTCGGGTACTACTCCGTTTTCCCATCCTCCAAAACTGTCTGGCACAGAGGATAGTTGATGATCGCATTATAAAGAGCGAATCGCACTGACACAAGTATTATTGAGCTATTACAACACTTCAGAATGTAAAAATATCCTCGTTTGGACAAAAAAGGGGCCTTTTCGCCCTTAACTCAGGCCGTAAGGTGCGCCGCCTACCATAGGCTCAGGTCCAAGCCACGGGCCAGGTCGTGAAAGAACCGTTAGGGCGTTCGTAAGTTTCCGATGTTATCAAGGGTGGAGAGCGCAATGAGCGTGCCCACAGCGACGAGCAATGTATTGGAATCTCCTGTAAAAGAGGAAACTGGCGCAATGGAAGAACAAAAAGTGTTACAGTGGTCAGCCGGTCCGGCGATTGGCGCTCACCAGGCTACAACCGGCGAAACCTACTTCGTCGCCAAGCGGGCGATGGACTTGCTCATCGTCATCTTGTCGTTAGTCTTCCTATTGCCCTTGATGGCCTTCATCGCCCTGCTGATCAAATGGGACTCGCCCGGCCCGGCCATCTTCCGCCAGGAGCGCGTCACGGCGCGCCGCCGGGTGCGCAATGGCCAGGTAGTGTGGGAAGAAGTCCCCTTCACCATCTATAAATTCCGCACCATGCGCACCGACGCCAAGTCCACTCTCCATCGCCAGTTCATCGAAGCCTACATCGCCGGCGACGATAAGCGCATGGCCGAACTACAATCGGCCCAACAGGCCGAAGACGCCAAGTACAAGTTGGTGGCTGACCCGCGCGTCACGCGCGTCGGCAGCTTCCTGCGCAAGACCAGCCTCGACGAGTTGCCCCAACTCTGGAACGTGTTGCTGGGCCACATGAGCCTGGTTGGCCCGCGGCCGCCCATCCCCTACGAAGTCGAACTTTACCAGTACCACCACCACGACCGGCTACGCACCATCCCCGGCCTGACCGGTTGGTGGCAGGTCAAGGGGCGTAGCGCGACCAGCTTTGAGGAGATGGTGCGCCTGGACGTGGAATACATCCAGCAGCAAACGCTATGGCTGGACATCAAAATCATCATCATGACCGTTACAGCAGTTACGAACGGCAAAGGTGCTCGCTAACATGACCGATCTCCGCATCGGCGCCATTGGCTGCGGCTATTGGGGCCCAAACCTTATTCGCAACTTCGTTGAAATCCCCGGCGCAAACGTCATCGTCGTCTCCGATCTCCAGGTCGAGCCGATGAACCGCATGCGCCAGCGCTTCCCGCAGATCGAACACGCGGTGCGCGACTACCGCGAGATGTTCGACATGGACCTGGACGCGGTCGTCATCGCCACCCCGCCGGCCACCCACCACGCCATCGCCCGCGATTGCCTGGAGCATGGCCTGCACGTCCTGGTCGAGAAGCCCATCACCCTGAATAGCGAAGACGCCATCGACCTCATCCGTGTGGCCGAGGCGGCCAACCGCATCCTGATGGTCGGCCACACCTTCGAATACAACCCGGCCGTCCGCGCCCTCAAGCAGATGATCCAGAACGGCGAGCTGGGCGACATCTACTACATCGACGCCATCCGCGCCAGCCTGGGCCTCTTCCAGACCAAGGCCAACGTCATCTGGGACCTGGCCCCGCACGACATCTCCATCCTGCGCTACCTGCTGGGCGCCGACCCGGTCAGCGTCAGCACCCATGCCTCCAGTTGTGTGCAAGAGGGCATCGCAGACGTGGCCTATACCACCCTGACCTTCCCCAACAACGTCCTGGCCCACATCCGCTCCAGCTGGCTCGACCCGTCGAAGCAGCGGCGCATTACCGTCGTCGGCAGCAAAAAGATGGTCATCTACGACGACGTCGAACCGCTGGAAAAGGTGAAAATCTACGACAAGGGCGTCAAGGCCATTCGCCACACCGACACCTTCGGCGAGTTCAGCTTTGCCTACCACTATGGCGATGTGGTCAGCCCCTACATCCGCTTCGAGGAACCGCTGCGCGTGCAGTGCCAGCACTTCCTGGACTGCATCAATGAGGGCAAGCGCCCGCGCACCGACGGCCTGAACGGCCTGCGCGTCGTCCAGGTCGTCGAGGCGGCCCAGCAATCGCTGCACCTCGGCGGACAGGCGATTGCCGTGTCCACCAACGGCCACCCCCAGAGCCAGCCGGAAGCCGAAAAGGAACTCGTCCATGCTTAGCTCAGTCGAATCTGTCATCATGGAAGAGCCGGAGTCGATCGACGAGTCGGTCGCCATCGGCTACCCCACCGGCCGGCCCATCGCCGACCGCGCCCTGCGCATCGGCCGCGACGCCCATCTGCGCTCCGGCACGGTCGTCTACGTCGGCACAACCATCGGCCGCGGCCTGCAAACGGGCCACAACGTCGTCATCCGCGAAGAGAACTCCATCGGCGACAACGTCGGCATCTGGAGCAATTCGGTCATCGACTACGGCTGCCGCATCGGCAACAACGTCAAGATCCACAGCAACGTCTACGTCGCCCAGTTCACCACCATCGAGGACGACGCCTTCCTGGCTCCCGGCGTGACCATCGCCAACGATATGCGCCCCCTCTGCGCCGAGTGTACCCACGCCGGCGGCCCAACTATCAAGCGTGGCGCGCGCATCGGCGTCAACGTCACCATCCTGCCCGGCGTCACTGTGGGCGAATACGCCCTCGTCGGCGCGGGGTCGGTCGTCACCAAAGACGTGCCACCCCACGCCGTCGTCTATGGCAACCCGGCCCAGGTTCACACCACCGTAGACCAGATTGACTGCCCCCTGCACGAGGGCATCAAAGCCTATGTTGACGGCCGCAAAAACGATTGTGCCGCAAACAATTAGAGATCAGGCCCCTGGAGCATTGAGCGACCGCCGCTTATCCGCTCCGCGGGCCTGATTGCTGCATGTTTGGAGCGACGATGTAGCGCTATGGAAACAGGAAAAAGCGAAACACCGATGACGGCCGGCATGTTGTCCGGCCCGGCTGTGCCGAAGACGGCTCAAAACGTGGCGCAGAAGCTTGGCGCGTATGGGCGGCTGGCCCTCACTTGGGCGGCCGCCGGCGCGCTGGTGCTCGTCATTTGGGTCGCGCTCTACACGCTGGTTATCGGCCGCGACCGGACCGTGTATGACCAAGACGTGTACGAAGGCTACCGGCTGGTGGGCGCGCCGGGCACGACACAACTCTACACCTGGGAAGGCTACGGCGTGACCAGCTATGGCGACAACGGCCTCGTCGTTGACAAGACGCTCGACCCAGACGTGCCGCGTCTCCTGTTCCTGGGCGACTCCTATGTCGAGGCCAAGCAGGTTTCTGACGCCAAAAAGTTTACCGAGATCGTTCAGGATACCTGGAACGCCGCCAACCCCGACCACGCCGTGCAGACCCTGAACCTGGGCATGGCCGGTCAGGACATCCGCACCTACCTCAGCTTCGGCCGCAACATGGATCGCGAGTTCGCGCCCAGCCGCGTCTTCGTCATGCTCAATCAGCAGGACTTCTTGCCGCTGGCCAACGCCCCCGATCTGCTGGCCCAGTTCCAGGCCGACCCCACTACCAAGCTGGTCAAGCCGGAGAAACTCGGCGGCGCGCAGGCGCTGATCAGCGATACACCCGTGCGCCAGTTCTTCCTGCGCATGTTGCTACAAACGGACGGCTTCATGGCCGGCAGCGCCGAGACCAAGGCGGCCCAGTCTGAGCTGGCCGGCAATACGTTCGACGTGCTGGAAGGGCAAGAGGCCGCCGTCGTCGCTCAACTGAGCGCGCTGCGCGACATCTGGGGGGATCGGCTGGTCATCGTCTACAACACCTACATCCCGGCCTTTGGCAAGGATGCCGCGCCAACCTATGCTCCCGATACCCTGATGCGCGCGGCGCAGCAACTGGACATCCCGTTGGTGAATCTTTACGAGCCAATGCTCCATGCCTTCCAGACGCAGCAGCCGCCGCGCGGCTTTCAGAACACCACCCTCGGCGTTGGGCACTTCAATGAACACGGCCACCAAATCATCGCCGATCAAATCCTGGCCTATCTGCAACAGGCCGGCGCCGGCGCTCCCCGGCCCTTGGAGGTGACGCCGTGATTTTCTCCAGCTTTCAGTTCCTGGCCTTCTTGCTGGTCGTCATGGCCTTGCTCATCGTTGTCCCCGGACAGCGGTGGCGCAAGCTAACGCTGATCCTGGCCAGCTACTACTTCTATGCCTACTGGGATTGGCGCTTTCTCATCCTGCTGCTGCTGAACACCGTCGTCAACGCCTTCCTGGGCAAGGCGATGTATACCGCCACCGACGCCCGCCGCAAAAAGTCGATCCTGATCGCCTCGCTCGTCTTCAACCTGGGCGTCCTGGCCTTCTTCAAGTACTTCAACTTCTTCATCGACTCGGCCGATTACATCCTGTCGCCGCTGGGTTTCCATCTGGAGACGGTGAGCATCATCCTCCCGGTCGGCATCTCGTTCTTCACCTTCGAGTCGATCAGCTACGTCATCGACATCTTCCGCGGCACGACGAAACCGGCCGAAAGCTTCAGCGATTACGCCCTCTTCGTGGCCTTCTTCCCCCGTCTGGTGGCCGGCCCCATCGTGCGCCCGGCCGATTACCTGCCCCAACTGAAGAAGCCCATCGGCATCCGTGGCGACAACGTTTGGGCCGGCGCGCAAATCTTCACCGTCGGCCTCTTTAAGAAGCTCATCCTGGCCGACAGCGTGGCCCCCTTCGTCAATCAGGTCTTTGCCGATCCCTCCTACTACTCCGGGGCAACCGTCTGGCTGGCCGTCTTCGCCTACGCCATCCAGATCTACTGTGACTTCTCCGGCTATTCGGACATGGCCATCGGCATCGCGCGGATGTTGGGCTTCCACCTGAACCGCAACTTCCACATGCCCTACATCTCCACCAGCGTGGCCGAGTTCTGGAACCGCTGGCACATCTCCCTGTCCACCTGGTTGCGCGATTACCTCTACATCCCCCTGGGCGGCAACCGCAAGGGTAGCCGGCGCACCTACTTGAACCTGATGATCACCATGCTGCTGGGCGGCCTGTGGCACGGCGCAAGCTGGAACTTCGTCATTTGGGGCGGCGTACATGGCGGCGCGCTGGGAGTCAACCGCTATTGGGAGCGCGTCGTGAAGATGAAGGCCACACCCATCGGCCGCGTCCTGGCCTGGGCGGCGACGTTCCTATTCGTCTGCGTCGTCTGGGTGCTCTTCCGCGCCCCGAACACGGCGACCATGCTGGCCATGTACAGCAAAATGCTGTTCATCAACGCCGACGGCGTGCAGTGGTATTACCAATGGTTCTTCGTGGCTGCCCTGCTCATGGTGGTCGGCCACCTGATCGGCATCTACCGCGACCGCGCCGGAGCCAAGGAACTGGTCTTCTTCGACTCGCCCTATAGCTTCAAAGCGGCGTTCGCCATGTCGGCCGTGCTCCTGCTCATCTACCTGTTCGCGCCGACGAATACCAACCCGTTCATCTACTTCCAGTTCTGATACCGATAGCGCCCACAGATTGCGCCTGTTTACGGCCGGGAATCGGCGCAACCGGCGCAATCCGTGGGCTTTTTCCACTCCCGCTCATGACGCCAACAACCACTCGCGCCCCGCTGCCCGCTCCCTGTAAGCCGGTTCGTAAGGTCATCCCCCTATCCTGCTAGAGGATTCGAGCACGAGCCTGGGGCGCTAGTCTACTGCGTGTCCAAAACCAGCCTGGACACCACCCCCATCCGCCTGAAAGATACCTAGTCCAGGAAAAGGCACAACCATGAATATCCCGTTTGTTGACTTGCAGACACAGTATCAGAGCCTTAAAGAAGAACTAGACATGGCCGTGTTGGCCGTCATGAAGCGCGGCGATTTCGTCCTCGGCGGCGCCGTGGCCGAGTTCGAGCGCGCATTCGCCGACTACTGCGGCGTGCGCCATGTCATTGGCGTCGATTCCGGCTACTCCGCGCTGGAGATGATCGTCCGCGCCTATGGCATCGGCCCCGGTGATGAGGTCATCACTGTCGCCAACACCTTCATCGCCACGACCCTGGCCATTTCCAATGCCGGGGCCACGCCGGTGCTGGTCGATATCGACCCGGAAACGTACAACATCGACCCGACCAAGATCGAAGCGGCCATCACCCCGCGCACGCGGGCGATCATGCCTGTCCATCTCTATGGCCAGCCGGTTGACATGGACCCCATCCTGGCCATCGCTCGCAAGCGCGGCCTGTACGTCTTCGAGGACGCCGCCCAGGCCGCCGGCGCGCGCTACAAGGGCCGCATGATCGGTGGGCTGGCCGACGCCGCCGGCTTCAGCTTCTACCCCGGCAAGAACCTCGGCGCCTATGGCGACGGCGGGGCCGTGGCCACCAACAGCGACGAGATCGCCGAGAAGGTGCGCCTGCTGCGCAACATCGGCCAGAAGGTCAAGTACTACCACGAGGTCAAGGGCTTCAACCACCGCCTGGACACCATGCAAGCCGCCGTGCTCAAGGTGAAGTTGCCCCACCTCAACGACTGGAACGCCAGCCGCCGCCGCGCTGCCGCCACCTACAATGACCTGCTGCGCGACCTGCCCATGGTGACGCCGTGGACAGCCCCCTACGCCGAGCACATCTTCCACCTCTACGTCGTTCGCGTCCACAACCGCGAGGCGCTGATGGAGTACCTCAAGAGCAAGGGCATCGCCTCCGGCCTCCATTATCCCATCCCCATCCATGTCCAGCCCGCCTATACTGAGCTGGGCTATAAGGCCGGCGACTTCCCCATCACCGAGGCCTACGCTGAGACTATCCTGTCGCTGCCGATATACCCGGAACTGGATGACGACAAAGTCGCCTACGTGGTCGATGCTATCCGTGACTTCTTCCAGAGTCACCCGGATGAGATGTTGGCTCAGGGAGTGGCCGCTGACTAGATGGCCTGATAGGATCACCTCGCGTGAGCGGGTGATGGAATGACGCGCAGACGCCGGGAGCCATAAGCGCCCCGGCGTCTGCCACCCAGACCAGACCATTCGTCCGGCAAGAAACGATATGGCCCAGGCAGACTACAGACACCAACCGATTCAGGCGACAAAGCCGGCCGGCAAGACCGAATCACGCGCCTGGATGCGCACAGCCTGGTTCCGCCTGCTGGCCGTGCTGCTGATTGTCGAGCTGATCTGGCCCTTCCTGTTATGGAAGGCCGGCCTGCCGCAGCGATTGGACTTCGTCACGGATGTCATTGCCGGGGCGATTGTCGGCCTGACGATGGCCTACATGCTCTTGAAGAACCGTATGCCCGGCGCGATGCTGGTGATCATCGCCATCACTGTCATCTGGGCGCTGGTTGGCGCCTTCGAGGGGCAAGCCGCGAGTGTAACCCTGTGGGGTTGGTGGCGGCTCTTCAAGTACCCCCTCCTGGCGCTCTTCATCTACCTGATATCCCGTTGGCCGAACGACTCGGCGCGCTTGATCTTTAAGTTCCTCGTGGTCACGTTGGTGTTCCAGGTGCTGGTGCAGTTCGCCCAGTACGCCACCGGCGAGCCGCCGGGCGACAGCCTCGCGGGAACCTTCGGCCACAAGGGCGTCGGCGCCTACTCAGTGTTCGTCTTCTTCGTCGTCTGCGTGGGTCTGGGTCATTGGCTGGCGACCGGGCGATGGAAGTATTTGGGGCTAATCCTGATTTTGGGCCTTGTGGCCATGATGTTGAGCGTGACCAAGTTCTACGTCTTTGCCACTGCCGTCCTGCTCATCTTCGCGCTCGTCCTCCACCTGGTGCGCGGCGGCCAGTTCCGCTATTTGTTTCTCTATGTCGCCCTGGCCGTGTTGGCTGGGGCCATCTTCGTGCCCGTCTACAACAGCTTCATTGCCACCACGCGCGGCCTAAAGCCACTGCAAGAGTACATGACCCGCGACGCGATCGAGAGCTATCTCTTCAGGGAAGAAGAATCGGCTCAGGAAGGACTCTATAAGCTCGGCCGCGGCGGCGCAATCGTCTATGCCTGGCAGCAGATACAGCGCGACGTGACAACCACCCTCTTCGGCTACGGCATGGGTAGCCGCTCCTATAGCACTGCCCTGGGCATCGCCGGCGCCACCCTGGAGGATGACCTCTATGGTGGTGGTGGCAGCACCAGTCTGGGCGTGTGGATTCAGGAGTACGGCGTGCTCGGCATGGCGATATTCCTGGCCATTAACTTCTGGATTATGGCCAAGCTGTTTCGCCTCGCCCGGCGCACTTCTGACCCGTATGAAGCCACGCTAGCCTATGGGTTGATCATCTTCACCTTCTTTTGGCCAATCTGGTTGTGGTATCAGAAGACCTGGCTCTACGGCATGGTCATGATCTGCTACTGGGCCACGCTCGGCTTTCTCTTCCAGAGCATCTATCCACGTCTACGGCGCCGCAGCCGACGGCCGCGACCGTCCTGGGTTGAGGATGAGTCCGTGCCGGCCTTCTTCCGCCCGCGGCCCAGGCGCTAGGGCTGTCGCGCATTGCTATCTACGGGCGGAGCCGGTCAACGACTCCGCCCGTTTTGTTTGCCGGCCGCCCGAAGAATCTACTTCAGGTAGTTCGTAAGCCATATCCACTACGATCAGCCGGTAGAGACTTGCTGTGCGGCCAACCGCCGACGCCGTCGGCTGGCCCAAGAACCAAGTTGTTTGTCAAATCGAGCAGTGGCGTAGGAGTATCGCATGCCTGGAGCAAGGCCTAACATCTTACTGATCGTCATCGACTGTCTACGGGCCGACCGGACATTTGATCCCGATCGCAGCGCCCAGACGCCCGGCCTCCACGCCCTGGCCGAGCGCGGCGTTCTCTTCTCGCATCTCATCACCGCCAACTCCATGACCATTCCGTGCATGACGACCATGTTCACGGGCATGTACCCCGCCCGCCACGGCGTGCGGGCCATGGTCGGGGCGCGCGTGGCCGACGATGTGCCCCTGCTGGCCGAAGTGTTGCGCGAGAACGGCTACCACACCTACGCCGAAGCCTCTGGCCCACTCAGCCCCTTCTATCGCCTCGACCGCGGCTTTGACCATTACGAACTGCGCGATGGCGTCAAGTCCTCGCTGCTGGGCGAATGGGGCGACGAACTGATCGCCCGCTTCCGCGACGGCGCGTTCCGCGAGCCGTGGTTTGCCTACCTGCATCTGTGGGGCGTCCACCGGCCGCGCCAGATCTTGCCGGAGTTCAACAAGCCCGAGTATGGCCGCACCGAGTACGACCGCGCCATCTCCAGCTACGATGCCCGCCTGCGCGAACTGCTGCGGGTCATCGATGAGGACAACACCATCATCCTCGTCACCGGCGACCACGGCGAGAAAATCCCCGAAAACAACCTGGAAAACCGGGTTGAGTTCTTCAAAAAGTCGCTGTCCAAGGGAACGACGGGCAAAGCCAGCAGCTCCTGGGTGCGCGCCCGGCGCAAGGCTGTCGCCTCGCTGCGGTCGTGCTGGTTCTCGGCCGCGCGGGTGCTCCATCGTGCCGGCGTGCTCGAAAGCCCTTTGGTCAGCGTCACCGGCCACGGCTACCACGTCTACGACTCGCTGGTGCGCGTGCCGCTGGTCATTGCCGGCGGCCCCGTGCCCGCCGCCGGCCGCCGCATCAGCCAGCAGGCGCGGCAGATCGACATCTTGCCGACCATCCTCGACCTGGCCGGCCTGGCCGAGGATGCACCGCCGGCGGCCGAAGGGCGCAGCCTGCGACCGCTGATGCAGGGCAAGACGCTACCGGCCGTGCCGGCCTTCATCGAAACCTGCCAGAACTCGCGCGAACCGTCGTCGTTCTATGGCATCCGCCACGACGGCTACAAGTACGCCTTCGACGCCAACAACCCCAAGGTGCCCGAAGAGCTATATGACCTGAGCGCCGACCCCGGCGAGACGCGCAACCTGGCCGCCATGATGCCGGAAAAGGCCGCCGCCCTGCGCGCGCTCATCTCCGGTCACCTGGCCCAGGCCGGCGCGGCCGTGTCCATGACAGATGAAATGAGCGATATGGAAATGGCCGGCCTGGCCGAACACTTGCGTAAACTAGGTTATGTAGAGTAGGAACCCCAATGAAGCTATTTGGCAAACGGCGCGGCGATCCGGCCGCCACAGACCACAAGGCTCCCATCATTGTCGTGTCCGGCCTGCCCCGCTCGGGCACGTCCATGATGATGAAAATGCTGGAGGCGGGCGGCATTCCGCCCATGACCGACGAATTGCGCACGGCCGACGACGACAACCCCAAGGGCTACTACGAGTTCGAGCGTGTCAAGCAGATGGACAAGGGCGATGTCGCCTGGGTTCAGGACGCATCCGGCAAGGTGATCAAGGTCATCTCCGCCCTGCTCAAGCATCTGCCCAAGGAACAGCAGTACCAGGTCATCTTCCTGCGCCGCCATATGTCCGAAATCCTGGCCTCACAGCGCAAGATGCTCATCCGCCGCGGCGAAGACCCCGACAAGATGGACGACGCACAGATGACCATGCTCTTCGAGCGCCACATCCAGCAGGTGGAGCAATGGCTGGCCCAACAGCCCAACTTTGAGGTGCTCTACATCCATTATAGCGACGTGATGGCCGACCCCCTGGCGGCGGCCAACACCATCAGCCGCTTCCTCGGCCGCGACATGGACATTCAGGCCATGGCCCAGACAGCCGACCCCAACCTCTACCGCAATCGCCGCGCCGACAAGGTGGCGGCCTAGCCTCCCATTCCCGGCTCCGCCGCGAGACGCCGGCAGGACGGTAGCGCCATGAAGATCTTGATGGTCAATAGCTTCAACTACGTCCGCGGCGGAGCCGAACGCTGTTTCCTGGACTTGTCGGCCCTGTTGGCGGCGCGCGGCCATGAGGTCGTGCCCTTCGCCATGCAGCACCCCCTCAATCGGCCGTCGGACTACGACGTCGATTTCGTCAGCTATATGGACTTCCCCACCGAGCTGGCCAAACCGGGCGTCGGGCCAAAGCTCGAGGTCGCCGAGCGCATCCTCTACTCGCGCGAGGCGCGGCGCAAGATCGAGCGGCTGGTGGCCGACACCCGGCCAGACCTCGTCCACATCCACGGCTTCATCCATGAGATGTCGACCTCCATCTTGCCGGCGCTGAAGAAAGCCGGCCTGCCCGTCATCCAAACGCTCCACGACTACAAGATCGTCTGCCCCAACACGACGTTCATCTCCCAGGAGACGATCTGCGAGCGCTGCCGCGGCCACCGCTATTACAACATCGCCCGCTATCGCTGCAAGCGCGACTCGCGCATGGCCAGCATCCTCGCCGGGGCAGAGATGTACTTCCATGAGGTGTTCCGGCTGTACGAGCCGAACATCGACCTGTTCATCTCCCCCAGCGACTTCCTGGCCGCCAAGGTGCAGGAGCATGGCATCCGCAAGCCCATCGTCACCGTCCCCAACTTCATCAACCCCGGCCAGTTCCAGCCCCGCTATGAGCCGGAGAACTACTTCATCTTCGTCGGCCGCCTGGTGCGCACCAAGGGTATCCTGACCCTGCTGGAGGCCATGCGGCGCATCGACACGACCGCCGAACTGCGCATCGCCGGCGCGGGCGAACTGGAGCCGGAGCTGCGCGCCTTCGTCGCTGCCCACGGGTTGAGCAACGTCAAGTTCCTCGGCCATCTCGACACCGCCCAACTGACGCGCACCATGCAGGGGGCGCTCTTCACCGTGCAGCCGTCGGAGTGGTACGAGAACTACTCCATGACCGTCATCGAGTCGCTGGCCTGTGGCACCCCGGTCGTCGGCGCGCGCATCGGCGGCATCCCGGAGCAGATTCAGGACGGCCACAACGGGCTGCTGTTCGAGTCGGGGGACGCTGCCGAACTGGCCGAGAAGATGCAAGCCCTGCTCGATCGGCGCGAACTGGCCATCGACATGGGCCGCAATGGGCGGCGGCAGGTGGAAGAGGTCAATGGCCCGGACGCCCACTACGACCAAACGCTACGCGCCTATGAGCGCGTCCTGGGCGGCGCGCGCCGCGACCACGCCCCGGCGGCCGGCTCGGCCCTCGACCGGCGCTGACCGCCGCGCGGCCGGAGACGACCATGAAGAAGATCGCCTACATCGGAATCAAAGCCCTACCCGCCAACGCCGGCGTCGATACTGTCGTCGAGAAGCTCGTCGGCCGCCTCGACCGTAACCGCTATGAGCCGGTGGTCTACGTCAACGCCGCCCTCGTGCCCGCCGGCACGACCATCCCCGGCGTCCGCCTTGTGCGCATCCCCACGCTGCCGGGCAAGTTCTTCAACGCCCCGCTACTATTTCTGCTCGCGGCGCTCCATGCCCTCTTCCTGGGCAACTATGACCTCATCAACGTCCATAGCGTCGAGACGTGCTTCGTCTTGCCCATTCTGCGCCTGCGCTACAAGGTCATCGCCACCGCCCACGGCCTGCTCAGCAAGGAGCCGCCCGAACTCAGCAAATGGGGCCGCTTCAAGCCCCTGCTGCGCCTGACCGAGATGCCGTTCACCTATCTGGCCAATACGCGCACCAGCGTCTCCAAGCCCGACCAGGAGTACCTGGAGGCTACCTACCACCGCCCCGTACACTACCTGCCCAATGGCATCGACGAACTGTGCCCGGACACCGACAAGGCCCGCGCCCTGCTGGTCGAGCACGGCCTGGAGCCGGGCAAATACATCATCTTCACCGCCGGCCGCATCGTGCCCCGCAAGGGTTGCCACTTTGTCCTGCAGGCTCTGCGCCAGATGGACGCCGACGTGAAGCTGTTGGTCGTGGGCGACACGAGCCACGTGCCGGAGTACACCCAGCAACTCCTGGCCCTGGCCGACGAGCGCGTCCGCTTCGCCGGCTTCATCGCCTCCAAGGAGTTGCTGTTCGGCCTGATCGCCCTCTCGCGCCTGTTCGTCTTCCCGACGACCTACGAGGCCATGGCCATCACCATGCTGGAAGTAGCCGCGCTGCGCACCCAACTCATCGCCAGCGACATCCCCGAAAACCGCGTCGTCTTGCAGGAGCACGCGCTCTACTTCAAGTCGGCCGACGTGGCCGACCTGCGCGCCCGCCTGGAGTGGGCGCTGGCCCACGAGGCCGAAATGAACGAACTGGCCGCCGGGGCCTATCAGCACGTCGTCCAGCATTACCACTGGCCGACCATCATCGCTGCCTACCAACGCCTCTATGACGAACTGCTCTTCCGGCCGCGGCCGCTGACCCACTCAGAGCGGCGGGCCGATTGACGCGCCGGCAGCCTTCCCTCTCATGCTAAAATAGAGACGCGCCTGGCCGTGCCTGGCTGCGAACGAAAGACTGTTCGTAATAGAGGCTTGCTAAGCTGCAATGAGCAGTAACAGGGAAGTAAGCTGAGGAGCACAGCAAATACTATGGAGCTAAGAAGTTACCTCTCCGTCCTACGGCGACGATTGTGGATCGTCATCGTCTGTACGGTCCTGGGCACGGGCATCGCCACAGCGATCACCCTCCTGGCCACGCCGCAATACACCGCGGGGACGACCGTCCGCGTCCTGACCATCGGCGGCGGGTCCATTACCGAAGCGCGCCCGGACATCAACTACACCGAGCGCCTGATCGCCACCTACTCGCGCATCATCACCGGTGAAACCGTCCGGCGACAGATTAAGGATGAGCTAGGCCTGGAAAGCCTGCCGGCCATTACCGTCCAGGCCATCCCCGGCACGGAGCTAATCCGCATCTCGGCCGAGGCGACCGACCCCGAAGACGCCCGTGACATTGCCAACGCCGCGGCGCAGGTGCTTGTCGACCAGAACCGCGAGTTCTACAGTGGCGGCACCGGTCAGACGCGGCAGGAAATCCTGCGTGAGCAGCTGGACACGGCCGACAAGGAGTTCAGCGACGCCCGCGACGCCTACGCCCGCGCCCTGTCCACCTCGCCCCAAGACGAGGCCGCCATTGCCACCGCGGCCCAGGCCCTGCAAGTGCGCGAGAACGCCTATACCTCGCTGCTGACCCAGTACGAAGCCGCTCGCCTGGAAGAAGCGCTGCGCGCCAACGCCATCTCCATCATCGAAGAAGCCAACGCGCCCAATCGCCCCTCCAAGCCGCGCCACGTCATCAACATCGCCCTCGGCGTGGCCGTCGGTCTCATCAGCGGCGTGGGCCTGGCCTTCCTGCTAGAGACGCTGGACACGACCCTCTACACCACCGAGCAGATCGAGAACGTCACCCAGGTGATGAGCATTGGTCAGGTCCCGGCGGCCAAGGAGCAGCTATCTATTGCCCGGCTGGGCAGCGGCCACTATCCACAACTGGAATCGTTCCGACGGCTACGCACCAACATCCTCGCCAGCGGCGTGGGCGGCTCGCAAGTCGTCTTGCTGACTAGCGCCAAACGCGGCGAAGGCAAATCGACCGTGTCCGGCAACCTGGCCGTGACCGTGGCCCAGAGCGGCCGCGAGGTCGTCGTCGTCGATTGCGACCTGCGCCTGCCGACCGTCCACAAGCTATTCGACCTGCCCAACAAGCGCGGCCTGACCAACATCCTGGCCGGTGAGGTGGTTGTGGACGAGGCCATCCAGTACAGCGCTTTCCCGCGCGTCCAGGTCATCACCAGCGGGCCGCTGCCGCCCAACCCGACCGAACTGCTTGGCTCGCAGCGCATGCTCGACCTGATCGAGCAACTCAAGACGACCTTCGACTTCATCATCCTCGACACGCCGGCGCTGCTGTCGGTGGCCGATGCCGCCGTGCTGGCCCCCGCGGTCGACAACGTCATCCTCGTCATCGCCCAGGCCCAGACCCGCCGCGGCGACGTGGAGGCCGTGCGCCAGCAGCTATCGAACGTCCGCGTCAAATCCCTGGAAGTGGTCGTCAACCGCGTCGAGCCAAACGGCAGCTATGCCTACTACGAATCGGAGGCTCATTAGGAGACTGTCATGCGCGTCGATTTCATGATGATAGGCGCCCAGAAGTCGGGCACAACAAGCCTGGCTGCCCAACTGGCTGCCCATCCCCAGATCTGCTTCTGTCGCGAGAAGGAGCCGGCCTACTTCCACCAGGTGGCCGATTGGCGGGCCGAACTGGATCGCTATCATGCGCTCTATGACCCTCGCCCCGGCCAGTTATTAGGCGAGGCGTCGACGCACTACACCTTCTTCCCGCAATATCGGGACACGGCCGCGCGGCTCTACGAATACAACCCGGCGCTCAAGCTCATCTACATCATGCGCCAGCCGGTAGACCGTATTGTCTCGCTCTACAGCCACAACTTCGTGCGCGACATCGACCGGCGGCCGCCCGACGTGGCCGTCTTTGAAGACCCCACCTACGTCAACCTCAGCCGCTACGGCGTCCAGCTGCGCCCCTACCTGGAGTTGTTTGGGCCGGAGAATGTCCTGCTGCTGCTCTTCGAGGAGTACACCGCCGACCAGGTGCCAACGCTCTACCGCATCGCCGAGTTCCTGGGCATCGACGCCACGCCGTTTGACGAGACCGACACCGCACAACTCAACCCGTCGGTCGGCCAGCCCTACGTGCGCTATCAGGCCGTGCGCGACTTCACCAAGACCGAGGTCTTCCAGAAGATGCGCAACATCATTCCCGCCGCCGTCCGCCAGCCCATCCGCCACCGCCTGCTGTCGAACACCATCACCGAGAAGCCGACCTTCGCCCGCGAGACGAAGCAAGCCCTCTGGCGTCTGCTGGAGGACGACGTCCACACCGTCGAGCAGTTGCTCGGCCGGCGGCTGGAGAACTGGCGGCGCGGCTACAGCGACTAGGCCGCTGGGCGGGCGAATACATCCATGAGTAACCTCAAACCCTCCGACTTCAATCGCCGCAATATCTCCTTTGGCCTCTTTCGCCTCTATAAGCGGGCGGCGCAGGGGCTGGATGGACTGACGGCCGGCGACCGGGCCGCCCAGGTGGTCTTCATCATGGGCATCCAGCGCGCCGGCACCAGCCTGATGTACTGGGTCTTTGAGCGCGATATGGGCGTCAAGGTCTACCGCGAGACCAGCGAGTTGACCTCCGGCGACGCGCTGGAGCACGTCCGGCTCAACCCGTTGCCGGTTGTGAAGGCCCGCCTGGCCCGCGACAAGGCCGAGATGATCGTCCTGAAGCCACTGGTTGAGTCGCAGCGCGTCCACGAGATGCTGGCTGCCTTTCCCGGCGCCAGGGTGCTATGGCAATATCGCCACTATCAGGACGTGGCCTCGTCGAACTTGAAGGCGTTTGGCATGGACAACGGCATCAAGGACCTGCGCCCGTTTGTCCATGACGACCCCGACAACTGGCGCTCGCAACACAGCACGGCCGCAACACGTGACACCATCCGCCGCTTCTTCCGCGAGGACATGAACCCCCACGACGCCGCGGCGCTGTTCTGGTGGGCGCGCTCCCGTCTATACTTCGATCTCAACTTGCAGGGCGACCCCAACGTCCTACTTTGCCGCTACGAAGACCTGGCGACCGACCCGGCGGCGACGATGCGCCACATCTACGCCTTCCTCGGCCGCCCCTATCCCGGCGATCACATCGTCCGCGACGTACACCCGCAGTCGGTAGGCAAGGGCCGTGTCTCGCGGCTCAGCCCCGAAGTGGACGCCCTCTGCGCCGAACTGCTCGCCCGTCTCGACCAGCTCAACGAGGCCGCCATTGGCGCGCCCCTAGCCCAGCCGGCCTGACGCCCAATAGGAGCTATAGACATGCAGGCCAACACACCGCCATCCAATAGCGGGCCGATCTTCATCGTCGGCTATATCCACACCGGCACCAGCTTGCTCAAGAGCATGTTGCGCCGCTCCTCGACCCTCTTTGTTGCCGCCGGCGAGACCCACTTCTATCAGGACCTCAACCGTAACCGCCGTCGCTTCGCCGATCTCGACGATCCCCAGATCTTTCGCGACTTTGTCTACCACATCACCGCGCTGGCCTACCTGGGCACGAAGCGGGCCAACGAGCGCGCCGATGCGTATAGCCTGGCGACGTTCAACCTGACCGAGGAGCAGTTCGAGCAACTGCTGGCCAACGTCGGCCAGGTGGCTGCGACCGTGCCCATCGCCGAGCGGCATATCAGCCTGTTCGCCCTGGTCATGGATGAACTGACCCGGCTCAACGGCCGCGAGCGCTGGCTGGAGAAGTCGCCGGAGCATGTCTACTTCCTGCAAGACATCCTCCGCGTGAATCCAGAGGCCCGTGTTATCGAGTTGGTGCGCGACCCCCGCGCGGCCCTGTCCTCGCGCAAGCACCGCCGCACCGACGAATGGCTGGACGCCAAGGAAGTCCAGGAGCAACTGACACCGGATCGGAGCACCAACTACGACACGATCATCGACAGCTACATGTGGAAGGAGTCCATTGACTCAGCCCGCGACGCGCGCCAGAAGTACCCCGGGCGCGTCCTGACCGTGCGCTATGAGGATATGGTTTCCGACCCGCAGACGACCATCCCGCACATCTGCCGCTTCTTGGGTCTGCCCTTCCAGCCGGAGTTCCTGCAAGTCGGCTGGATCAATGCCACCAGCAAGACGGCCGGCAACGCCAATGAAGGCATCAGCCGCGCTGCCGTCGATCGTTGGAAAGAGAGCCTGACGCCGGAGGAAATCTACGTCTGCCAGATCGTGCTGCGCCGGGAGTTGAAGGAATTCGGCTACAGCTTCGAGCCGACCGGTCTGGCCGCCAAGGCCAAAGCGCCCGTTGTGCTGGGCCACAGCGCGGCCCATCTGTTGGCGCGGCTGGGCAAGCGTCGCCCCGCGGGCATCGACCAACGCCGCACAGACACCGTCCAGCGCGTCTACCGGCGGGTGGCCCGCACGCTGGGCGTCCAGAAGTAGGGCGCTGCCACCACCGCACCCCACCGATCAGGAGAGACGATGCCCGACCAGCCGACTGTTAGCCTGGGCATGCCCGTATACAACGGCGCGAACTTCCTCGCCGCCACGCTCGACTCGCTCTTGGCCCAGACCTACCGCGACTTCGAGTTGATCATCTGCGACAACGCCTCGACCGACGAAACCGGGGCCATCGCCCGCGACTATGCCGCCCGCGACACGCGCGTCCGCTACCGGCGCAACGAAACCAACATCGGCGGCTCGGCCAACTATAACCTGACGTTTGATCTGGCCCGCGGACGCTACTTCAAGTGGGCCGCCCACGACGACCTCTGCGCGCCGGCCTTCCTGGAGCGCTGTGTGGCGGCGTTGGAGCGCGACCCCGGCGTGGTTCTGGCCTACACGCAGGCCAGGGCCATCGATAGCGCCGGCAACGTCGTGAAGGACTACCCCGGCAAACACCATTTCGACGACCCGCAGGCGCGGGTGCGCTTCTACGAGTTCGTCCTCGACCCGCATCCCGTCGTCGCCGTGTTCGGCGTCATGCGCCGGTCGGTGCTGGCCCAGACACGGCTGATCGGCAAGTACACCGGTTCCGACCGGCCGCTGCTCAGCGAGTTGAGCCTGCTGGGCAAGTTCTACGAAGTGCCGGAACCGCTCTTTTTCTACCGCTTCCACGAAGGACAATCGTGGGGCGGCAACAAGTCGCAGCAATCGCAGCAAGCCTGGTATGACCCGCGCCGCGCCGGCAAGGTCACCTTTCCCCAATGGCGGCTGCTGCGCGAGCACTTGCGCTCCATCGAACGCTCGCCCGTTGGCCTAAAGGATCGCGTGTCGTGCTACCTATACATGGGCTACTGGATGCGCAAGAACTGGCGCCGGCTGGGCAACGACCTGCTTTTGCGCGAGACTTAGGCCTGACCCCATAATCGATTGCCTGTTGGACTGAGGCATCAGGCCCGCCCGCCCGGCCAGTGCGCCACGGCCTTGTAAGGCGCGCCGTAACGTCGTCCACTTATCCTCACTATCTGGCAACCCGCCCGAAACGAGAGGAACCGAAAACATGCACATCCTGCTGGCGCAATTCTATTCCAGTCAACCGACGCCCGATTACGACAAGGTCGCCACTGAGCTGCGCGGCCACGGCCACACCGTCTGGGTGGGCACGCCTAATGCCGCCGGCGACGTGGAATGGCGCGATGGCGATGGCATCGTGGCCACAGTAGCTGCCGGGCGCTCGGCGCTGCCCCGGCCGCTCGCCCGCCGGCTGGCCAAGCTCAGCCGCTTCCGCCGGATGCGCCGCTTCATCGCCCAAGCCAGCCCCGACATCGTCCAAGTTAATGCCTTTGACCTGTTCCGCTTCCTGCCCGTGCTGATGCCCCGGCGGACGCGCTACCTCTACGACGTGCGCCAGATCAACGAGCGACATGGCACGGGCGCGCTCGGTCGGGCCACGGCCGCGCTACAGAACAAAGCCCGCGTGATCTACTCGCGCCTGATCTTCGACCACACCACCTTCCTGCACCCGGCTGGGGCGCAACAGGTGCTGGGCGAGGACTGGCCACGCTGGGCGACGGTCGTGCCCATGGGCGTCGATCCGCAGTTCCTGGCTGCCCGCCGCGCCGCCGAGCGGCCCGCCGGCGCGCCGGTCTCGTTCATCTACATCGGCCGGTTGACCGTGCGCCGGCGACTGGAACGCATCCTCGAAGCAGCGGCTCTTGTCGCCCGGCAGACCGACGGCTTCCGCGTCGTCTTCATGGGCTACGACGCCAGCGAGGGCCGTTACGCCGCCGCCATCCAGCGCCTAGGCCTGGGCGATCATGTGACCATTCGCCCGCCCATCCCCTATGAGCAAGTGCCCCAGGCCGTCCTGGCCCACGATGTCGCCCTGGCCTACGTGCCCGAACTGCCGGCCGACTGGATGTACCACCCGACCCTGAAGGTGCTGGAATACCGCGCCCTGGGCCTGCCCATCATCGCCACCGACTTCCGGCCCAACCGCGAGGTGATCGACGACGGCGAGAACGGGCTGCTCATCACCAACACCCCGGAGAGCATCGCCGCGGCCATGCTGCGCTACGTCTGCGCGCCGGACTTTCTGGCCCACAGCCGCGCCGCGGCCGAGGCCCGCCGCGAAGGGCTGACCTGGGACATCGTGGCCACGCGCTACCTGGCCCTGTATGAGCGTTTGCATAGCGATACGGGCAACCGTACGGCTTAAGCCCACCTGTAAGTAGACTTTGCTTTAATAGCTGAGTGGATGGGGAGCCCGCCTGACTGACGATTGCCTTCCGCGCCTCGCTGCTGCCCCACCAAACGATGGCCGCCGCACCGGCGGCCGGCCAAGCAGGGGCCTGTTGCCCGGCGATGGAAGGAATGGAAGGACAAGCAGCGTAGGCTGCCAGCAGAGGTGAGACGTTGAGTGACTTGAAGATCAAGACAGCGCGCGGCAGTATGCTGATGGCCGGCATTACGCTGGGTATGCGGCCAGTATCGATGGTGCTGGCCATCATATTGCTGCGACTCCTGCACCCGGCCGACTTCGGCCTCATAGCCCTGTCTATGCTGTTGATGAACGCCTCTAACCTCTTTACCGATCTGGGTCTGCGCCCGGCGTTAGTCCAGACCCAGCACGACATCCGCAAGGTTGCCCACTACGCTTTTGTCTTGGTCATGCTGACCAGCATCGCCACGACCATCGTGATCGTTCTGGTGGCCGCCCCGATCGCTTCTGTTCTCGGCGGCGGCAGTGACCTGGTGCCCATCCTGAGGGTGATGTCCATCATCGTGACCATCGACGGCCTGTGGGTCGTGCCTGAGGCGTTGCTGCGCCGCGACCTCAAGTTCAGGCAACTGGGCGTTGCTCAGGTCATCACTGAGATTTCCTCATCCCTCATCGCCATCGGTTGCGCGCTAGGCGGCCTGGGCGTGTGGAGCCTTGCCATTGGCAATATCGTCGCCGAGATGCTGCGCACGCTCATCTTCTGGAGCCAAAGCCGACCCTGGATATGGCTGCGCCCACAGAAATGGGACCCCGTGATCGTCAAGAGCCTGTTACGTTTCGGCGCCCCGACGATGGGCGGCGGTGTCCTGCGCTCCGTCCAGACGCAGCTCGACACCTGGCTGACCAGCCGCTTTTTCGGCACCACCGTCGTCGGTTTCTACGACAAGGCCTACACGCTGACTGGCCGCCTGTCCAACATGCTGGCCAACACGATCTTCGGCAACGTGCTCTTCCCATCCTATGCGCGGATACAAAACGAGCCGGAGCGGCTGGCGCGCGCCTACATTAAGAGCACCGGTATGGTCCTGCTCATGGTCATGCCCCTGAGCGTCGGCCTGGCGACCGCCGCGCCGCTGCTCGTGCCCGTCCTCATCGGCGACACCTGGGCGCCGATGATCCCACTGTGGCAAATCTTCTCCGTCTTTGGCCTGACCTGGGCGGTCTCGGCCAATGCGTCACCGCTCTTCCTGGCTCTGGGGCAACCACGGCGCAACATCACGGCCAGCCTGGTTTATATCGCCGTCCTGTTGCCCACCGCCCTGATCCTCCTGCGGCCGTTCGGCGCCTCCGGCATCGCCGTGGGCGTCTCGCTCGGCTACACCGCCACCATGGTGCTCAACATCTTCCAAGTCAATCAGATTCTGCCGGGGACGGCGCGAAAACTGGTCGTTTACAGCCTGCCGTTCTTCGCGTCCGGCACGATTATGGGCGTCGGCATCTTGCTACTGCGCGGGACCATCATCCAAACATTTGGTGGGGTCAATAGCCTCTCGCTCATCGCGGTTGTCCTGTGGGCGGCGTTCCTGTACATTGCTGCTACTATCCTGCTACAGCGTGCCCTCGTCACAGAAATCTACGAGGTGCTTGTGAAAGCGCTGGGCATCGATCGACGCTGGCCGCGCTTGGTACCACACCGGTTGCGCCCCAGTAAGTAGAACGTTCGCATCGGGGGAGAGGCCACGGCCGCGACACGTTGCCTCTCTGATTGCTGGTCAGTCACGCTCGCACTTGGCGCTTCACACAATCGAGGGGACCGTTGGCATAGACCGGCCACTTCACTTGTGGGCCGGGGCGATAGCTTGCGGGTGTGTGAGCCGATGTGGCGATAGGGCCACAGCAGCGCAAATAACGCGTGAAAACAGCGTCACCGCGCGCGCTCGTAAGAAACTCCGTAAGCTGAGCAAAATACCGTAGACAGAAGCGAAGGAGTAAGGGCCAAAATGAGATACTCGCGTTTTATCCTGCTTGCCGTCATGGCCTTGCTGGTGCTACTGGTACACCCGGCGTTTCTCCGCGCCGATACACCTGTGCCGGCCAGCCCCAACGACCAAGGTCTCATTGCAGATACGGAAGTGCCGCCCGTTGAGGATGGCGCGCCATATCCCTACCCGATCATCAGCTACGAAGCCCCGGCCGCTGCGCCTGCCTCGTCCGATGCTCCGGCGATTGACGTCTGGTATGGCACGACACAGAACTTCGGCCAGCTGGGTAACCCGCAGCAGTGGGTCAACATCCCGGGCACGGCCACGGGCACGACCTCGCTGAAGTACTCCCTCAACGGCGGGCCGGACCAGACTTTGTCCCTTGGCCCCACCGGCGAGCGATTGTATGGCGCGGGCGATTTCAACATCGAGCTGGCCATCACCGAACTGGTCGAGGGGGCCAACACCGTCCTCATCAAGGCCAATGACGGCGTGACCCAGGTGACCAAGACGGTCACCGTCAACTACGACGCCGGCAACACCTGGCCCATGCCCTACACCGCCAACTGGAGCGCGCTCGGCAGTGTGCAGGCCGGCGCGCAGGTCGTCGATGGTCGCTGGGCCATCCTCGGCGGCCGTCTGGAAAACGTTGTCCCCGGCTACGACCGCCTGATGGCCATCGGCGATATGAGCTGGACCGATTACGAGGTCACTGTGCCCGTGACGGTCAATTCGCTCAACACCGCCGAGTGGGGACCGCCCAGCAACGGCGCGGGCGTCGGCATCATCGTGCGCTGGCAGGGGCATGAAGGCACGTCCCAACCGCGCGACTACTGGCGTCATTTCGGGGCTCTGGCCTGGTATCGCTGGGCGCCCAATGGCGACACTGCTTTCGAGTTGCGCGGCAACGGCGGCGGCGCGAGCAACATCGTCGATAAGCGCACCGACCGCACCATCGAGCTAAGCACCCCCTATATCTTCAAGATGAGCGTCCAGACGTCGCCCCTGGCCGGCGCGCCGTCCAACTACCGCTTCAAGTTCTGGCGCGCGTCTGATCCCGAACCGCCCGAATGGTATCTATCCGCGCCCGGCAACATTGGCGAGCCGAGCACCGGCTCCATTCTGCTCGTTGCCCACCAGGCAATGGTCAGTTTCGGCAATGTCACCGTCAAGCCGATTACGGCCCAGACTTTCACGCTCAACGTCGTCCCGCCGGCCAACGGCCAGATCATCGTCACGCCTTCCAAGACCACCTATACCTACGGCGAGCGCGTCGAGATTCGGGCGCAGGGCGCGACCGGCTACGCCCTGAGCAACTGGACGGGCGACTTCTCCGGCAACGAGAATCCTATCGTCTTCGACATCACCTCGGATGTCGCCGTGGGCGCGAACTTCCAGCCGTCGGCCGAGGAGATCAAGCTCAATATCTCCTCCAGCGGCGGTGGCTCGGTCACGGTTGCCCCCGACAAGCGCAAGTACAACTACGGCGAGCAAGTCGCGCTGACCCCGCGACCCAACACCGGCTTTATCTTTGCCGGCTGGACGGGCGACCTGGTGTCTTCCGACAACCCCGCCCTCGTCGTCATGAACCGGACGAAGACCATCGTCGCCAACTTCATCGCCGCCAATGCCAACTCGCCTGTGTCCGACGACTTCAACAGTTGTGCCCTGAACACGAGCCTGTGGACATTCATCAACCCCACCGGCCAGGGTAGCCAAACCGTCAACGGCACCCAATTGTTGCTCAACGTGCCGGCCAACGTCTCGCACAACATCTGGACGGGCGGCAATCTGTCAGTACGGGTGATGCAACCGACGCAGAACACCGACTTCGAGATCATCGCCAAGTTCGAGTCCGTCGTCAGCCAGCGCTACCAGATGCAAGGCCTGTTGGTGGAACAGGACGCCAATAACTTCCTGCGCTTCGAGGTCTACCACGACGGCAACTCCATCCAACTGTTCGCGGCGCGGTTCCTGGATGGCAATCCCAAGGCGCTGATCTATAACCGCCCCCTGTCGAGCACGCCGCCCTACCTCCGCGTCACGCGCGTGGGCGCGTCCTGGAGCTACTCCTATTCCGATAACGGCACGGACTGGGTCTCTGGCGGCAGCTTCGCCTATACCCTGAACGTCACCAAAACGGGCGTCTACGGGGCCAACCACGGCACACCACCGTTCCGCCCGGCCCCGGCCCACACGGCCATCGTCGACTACTTCTTCAACAGCGCCGCCCCCATCGTGCCTGAAGATGGCCATACACCCGGCAATTTCACTATCACTGTCAACAAAGTTGGTCAGGGTAATGTAACGCTAAACCCGGCCAAACAAACATATGCCTGTAATGAGAAGGTCACATTGACCGCTGTGCCGGCAGTACAATGGCGTTTTGTTGGCTGGAGCGGCGATCTTACCGGTAGCGCGCTTTCACAACAGCTGACTGTGACGCGTAATCACACCGTCACGGCCACATTTGCGCGCGGAAGCTATCAAACATTTCTGCCTATGACCGTCGACAAATAGAAGCCCGCCCGGCCAATCAACAACTGAACGTAGCGGAAACGACGATGAGGCAATCATAGACGAGGAAGAAGATGAAGCGTTATGTAATGGTACTGGTAGTCCTGATTGGAGTATTGGTCGGCCTGGGCCGCGCGCCTGAGGCAAAAGCGGGTATCTTCACTGCCAATGGTGAGGTAACCTACAAAGAATACTGGATGCCCCACTCGCAATTCACGGGTGGCTGCACCGACGCCGGGTTGCCTGAAGACCCGAACGGCTCATGGTACGTCGAGCCGGGCGTGCTGAACAAGTGCCCGAAGATGATGCAGATCAACATCCCGGACAACTTTAGCGGCGCCCTCAAAGCCGAGGTCTATCTCGACCTGTGGCGCAACTACGACAGCCACAGCGCCCATTTTCGCGTTGGCAACAACCCGACGGTCTACACCCCGGACACCGGCTCCGACTGGAGCCGCTCGCCGTGGGTGGGCGAGATCCCGCTCAGCAGCTTGCAGCAGACGACGACGTTCACGTTCTGGGCCGAGCACGGTCTCTACCACATCCACGACATCGCCGTCCGTATCTACTACGACGATACGCACCCGCTTCTCGTCAACGGCTCCCCCGCCACTGCGCCCGACGGCGAACTGACGATCATCAAGTCATTGGATGACAACGTCGAAGTCCCCGCCAATACCGGCGGCTTGCTGCTGGTCAACAAGGATCAATTGACCCTCCGCGCCCAGTTCGCGCCGGGTTCCGGCGCCAAGTACGTCGAGTTCCATGCCTACTACGACGGTTACGACGACGACAACGACGGCGTCTCCCGCGATTGGCACAACATCGGCCGCAACAACTGGTGGCCTGGTGGCTATGATGCCTCTACTCACCCGAATGGTGGGACGATCAACCACATCGGCACCGCGGCCGTGCTCGCCGCCGGCGGCACGATATCCAAGGATTGGAACCTGCGCTACATCATCAATCAGCCCGGCGTCAAGTTCAAGATCCGCATTGTCGCCACCGACGGCAACGTCCGCGAAGGCCCGGCGACGCCGGAGTATACGCTGGCGCGCTACTACCCGACCGTCTACTATACTATCCCGGGCTTCACGGATATCGGCCTGCACATGAGTGGCACCCAGGCTGATACGGTCGCCGTCACCTTCCCGCTGCCCGCGGACTACAGTCCGATCGACTACTCGGCCGCCTACCTGTTGGGTATGTACTGGAAGCGGCCCAAATTCTCGTTCAATGGCACGTCTCCGGCCTACATTAGCGAAGGCGCCGCGGCGGACGAATGGGAACTGGGCGTCCGCACACTGAACAAGACCGTGTTGCTGCCCGGCAACAACAGCCTAGCCTACTTCTACACTACCGGCATCGGCCAGTTCGTCGAAGAGCCTGGCCCGATGATTGTCCTCAAGGGCAACAGTACTGACGCGCCCGATATAGCGCCGCCCTACGTCGCCAGTCGCCTGCCAGCTCCCAATAGCGTTGACGTGGATGTGTTCACCAACATCACCATCCAGTTTCGCGATCTCGGCACCGGTGTAAACCGCGACAGCATCATCATGAGCGTCAACGGCAACAAGGTGACGCCCGTTTTCAGCGGCACGGCCAACAACCTGAGCGTATCCTATGTGCCGACGCAGCCCTTGCCGGCCAATACGCAAATCCCGGTGACCTTCTACGGATGCGACCTGCTGGGCAACTGCATGACGACGGCCGACGTCTTCAGCTTCACCACCGAGCCACCCGACCTGACGCCGCCGCAGATCACCAACATCAACGTCGTCACGACCGACTCCCAGGCAACCGTCACCTGGACAACAAACGAGGCCGCCTCCAGCAAGGTGGAGTATGGCCTGACCCAGGCGCTTGAGAAGCCCCTGGTCAGCGATGATAACCTGGTGCTCAAGCACTCGCTGGTGCTGCCCGGACTGCAAACGGAGTCGACCTACTACTACCGTCTGACCTCGGTCGACTACAACAATAATGCCGGCACGACGACCATCCTGACCTTCAAGACCAAGCGCACGCCAGGAGCGCTCATCTCCGATGACTTCAGCGCTTGCGAACTGGATTCATCGGTGTGGTCCTACCTCAATCCGCTGGGCGACGCGCCGATGGTGCTGACAGGCACGGGTGCGCAGATCGCCGTGCCGGCCGGCACGGGCCACGACCTGTGGCGCTCCAACCTCGATGCGCCCCGCCTGATGCAATATGTTGCCAATCAGGATTTCGATGTCAAAGTGAAGTTCGAAAAGCCGCTGGCACAGAAGACAAAGTCGATTGGTCTGCTTGTCCAGCAGGACGCGGCCAACTATCTGCGCATCGGCTTCCAGAGCGAGAACTCCAACGTCATTAGCCTGGTTGTTGCTAACACGGTGTCGGGCAATAGCACGGTGGTTTTCACGACGCCCGTTGGCATCACTGCCCCCAGCTACCTGCGCGTCAACCGCACCGGCGACATCTGGAACATCCAGTACTCGACCGACGGCACGAACTGGACGCTGGCCACCGACTACGTGCGCGCGATGGTTATGAGCCAGATCGGCCCCTACGTCGGCAACACCGGCACCGACCCGGCCCACGTCAACGTCATCGACTACTTCATCAGCCAGAGCGACCCGATCGCGGTGGAAGACCCGCCCATCGAACTGAACGTAACCAAGGTTGGCCAGGGCACGGTGACGCGCGACCCCGACAAGGCATCCTATGGCTGCAATGAGACGGTCACGCTGACGGCCGCGCCCGCGCCCGACTGGACCTTCCAGGGCTGGAGCGGCGCGCTCAGCGGCGGCGAGTTGGTCAAGACCATCAACCTGACCAAGTCTGAAAACGTCACCGCGACCTTCACCAACAGCACACTCTACACGGTCAACGTCAACGTGACCAGCAACGGCGACGGCGTCGGCGGCACGGTGACAAAAAGCCCCGACGCGGCCGGCTATGTCTATGGAACGAACGTCACCCTGACGGCCACGCCGACGCCCGGCTGGAGCTTCGTCGGCTGGTCGGGCGGCTACACCGGCACAGACCCCGTGGCTGTCGTGTCGGTGACCGGCAACATGAACATCACGGCTACCTTTGACCAGGACGAATACACGCTCGACACCCTGATCATCACCGAAGGCGTCGGCCTGGGCGGCACGATTACTGTCGAGCCTGTCCAGCCGACCTACCTCTACGGCGAGGCAGTGACGATCACCGTGACACCCGAACTCGGCTGGACGTTCACCGGCTGGGAAGGCGAAGGCGTCAGTGGAACTGACCCGGTGCTACACCTGTCCATGTCGCAGAACGTAGTGGCCATCGCCAGGCTCGTGCAGAACCAGTATGACCTGACCGTGGACATCGTCAGCAACAGCGAGGTCGGCCAGGTTGGCGGCGTTGTGACCAAAGACCCCGACCAACCGACCTACGGCCACGGCCAGGTGGTGACCTTGCAGGCCGCGCCCGCCAACGGCTGGGTCTTCGACGGCTGGGGCGGCGACCTGACCGGCACGGAACTGACGACCACGGTGGAGATGGTTAGCGACAAGAGCATCACCGCCGAGTTCACCCAGCAACACTATACCGTCACGGCCACCGCCCAGGGCGCCGGCCACGTCAATGTGACCCCGGTCAAGGAGTACTACCTCTACGGCGACATCGTCACCCTGACGCCCGTGCCCGACTCCGGCATGGAGTTCGTCATCTGGACCGGCGACATCAGCAACGATGTCGCCCCGGCCGTCGTCGTCATGGAGGGTAACCTCACAGTCGAGGCCGTCTTCGGCATCGACACAACGCCCATCGAGATCAGCAACCCTGATGTGGAAGTCCTGCCCGGCGGCACAACCGCCCGCGTCACCTGGACGACGGACGTGCCCGGCACCAGCCAGGTTGACTATGGCGAGGATGTCGATTACCTCGGCGGCACAGTGACCAAGGATGCCCTGGTAACCGCACACGAAGTGATCCTGACCGGCCTGTCGCCGGAGACGTTCTACCACTACAAGCTAACGTCGGTTGACGGCTTCGGTCACCTCGTCGAGTCAGACGACCTGTCCTTCTCCACCAGCGCCTCGTCGGGCATCTTCTCCGACGACTTCGCCGCCTGCGAGGTGGACAGCCGCTGGACGTGGGTCAACCCGCTGGACGAGGATAACGTCCAATTGTCGCTGCGCGGCGACCAGATCGCCATCACGGTGCCCGGCGGTGACGCCACGGCCCCGGCGCACAACGTCTGGACAACCGGTATCGACGCCCCGCGCCTGATGCAACCATCGAACGACACCGACTTCACCGTCGAGGCTAAGTTCGACTCCGCCATCGAGGGCTTCCTGGCCATGCAGGGCATCCTCATCCAGCAGGACGAAGATACCTTCCTGCGGTTTGAGTTCCATGCGCGCCAGGCTAACGAAATCAACGTCTACGCCGTCACCATTGACGGCGACCAGGCCAAGCCGCGCAAGACGACTGTGGTTCCCATCGCCGATAGCAGTGCCTCCGTGCCGATGTACATGCGTATCGTTCGCACCGGCGCGAAGTGGGAACAATGGTACAAGATGGGTCAGGCGGGCGAATGGGTCAAGAGCGTCGATTTTGAGTTCGCCGTAGAGGTGAATCAGGTCGGCGTCTACGCCGGCAATACCCGCTTCAAGGGCAATCTGCCCACCCATACGGCCGTGGTTGACTACTTCTTTAACACTGCCTCACCCATCACCGCTGAGGACAGCCGTTACACGATCAACGTTGACATCACCGGCTCGGGCGCGGTGACGCGCAACCCGAACCAAGGCTACTACTGTGGCCAGCAGGTTACGCTGCGGGCGGTGCCGGCCGCCGGCTGGATCTTCCGCGGCTGGACAGGCGACGCCACCGGCTCCAACCCCGTGCGCACGGTGACTGTGGCCGGAGATATCAACCTGACGGCCGAGTTCGTGGCCAGCAGCGAAGGCTACAAGCTGGTTGTGCCAGTTATCTTGAGATAGACGATTGTCCATGATGGGGCAGCCGGCTGCCGGCCGCCCCATCATGGCCTCGTCGAGTGCCAGGAGTGCGCCGTGGAGGGCACTCCCATTCTTCATTCTTGGCGATGTTAGCCACAACGGAGAGTACTTCATGAACAGACAGGCAAGAGGGCTTTGGCTTCTGGCTCTGCTGCTGGTGGTCGTTCTAACGACCAGCGGCGTCGGGGCCTGGGCCGATGCTGCCAACGCGGTCACTCCGGTCACGGCCCCCAGCGACGACGAGAGCGCCATGCCGCCCCTGGAAGGCGGCGCGCCCAGGCAACCAGATGGCCTCGTCACGACGCCATCCGGCGCGGCCGGCCATCTCGGCCTCGACTTTCAAGATTCACCCAACGCGCCCGTGATCAACGTCTGGTATGGCGCGACACAGGCGGCCGGCCTGCGCGGCGATCCCCAGAAGTGGGTCAACATCCTTGGCAACGTCAGCAGCGCCGTGCCCATCACCAGCCTGACCTACACCCTCAACGGCGGCCCGCCGCAGAACCTCTCTCGCGGGCCAGACAACCTACGCCTGGCCCAGGCCGGCGACTTCAACATCGAGCTGGACTACACCGACCTCCTGATGGGCAGTAACCAGGTGGTCATTACCGCTCTCGACAGCGCCCTGACGTCCAGCCAGGCCGTCGTCACCGTCAACTACAGCGCCGGCCCGACCTGGACGCCACCCCAGAACATCACCGTCAACTGGGGCGCGGCGACCAAAGTGACCGACGTCGCCCAGGTGGTGGACGGACAGTGGACCATCGACAACGGCGCGGCCCGGCCGACGGTTCTGGACTTCGACCGCCTGTTGGCCATCGGCGACCTGTCCTGGCGTGACTACACTGTCACCGTGCCCATCACCATCCTGGCCGTTGACCCCAGCGGCTACACCGGCCCCAGCAACGGGCCGGGCGTCGGCGTCATGGTACGCTGGCAGGGCCACTACTGGGCCGAGAACGACACCCAACCGCGCACCGGCTGGCGGCGTCTCGGCGCGCTCGCCTGGTACCGCTGGAAGGGCGGCGCGACGCCCAGCGAGGGCCTGCAACTGGTGGGCCATCGCGGCAACCTTCTGGGTGAAAGCGCTCGCACTCTCAGCCTGAACACCCCCTACATCTTCAAAGTCAGTATCACCTCGAGCGCCAACTCCGCCAAGCCAGCCACCTACCGCTTCAAGGTCTGGGAGGCCAGCCAGGCCGAGCCGGCCACCTGGGATTTTGAGCAACAGGGCAACAACGGCGAGCCGAAGAGCGGCGCCATCCTCCTGGTGGCCCACCACGTGGACGCCCGCTTCGGCAACGTGACCGTCAACCTCGCCAGCGTGCAGCCCAAGCCGACGCTGACCGTCAACGCGACCGGCACCGGCACGGGCACAATCGACGTGTCGCCCCAGAAGCAGAGCTATCGCTTTGGCGAAGACGTCAGCCTGACCGTGACACCGGCCGCCGGCTCCACCTTCCAGGGCTGGCTGGGCGATCTCAGCGGTAACGCCAACCCCGCGGCACTGGAGATATTCGGCGACACGACGGCGGCCGCGCTGCTGATCAATCCCAACGTCCAAACGCCCATCTCCGACGACTTCAGCGGCTGTCAGCTGAACCCGCAGTTGTGGGCCTTCGTGAATCCTCTGGGCGACGCCGAGCTATCTATGACCGGTTCGCAGGTGCAGATCAGCATTCCGGCCGGGACGGGGCACGACATCTGGACCGGCGGCTCCAACGCGCCGCGCGTCATGCAGTTCGCCAAGAACGAAGACTTCGAGTTGGACGTCAAGTTCGAATCGGTCTTCGGCCAGAAAAACCAGGCCCAGGGCATCCTCATCGAGGCCGACGCGCAGAACTTCCTGCGCTACAACTTCCTCCACGACGGCGACAGCTATCGCTTGCAGGCTTTCACCTTCACGGCCGGCGCGCCCACAACGCGGATCAATGACCTGACGCTTACGATCACGCCCCCCATGTATCTGCGCGTCAAGCGCATCGGCAGCGTCTGGAACCTGTACTACTCCACCAACGGCACGACCTGGGCCTTCGCCGCCGGCTTCCAACACGACATGGTGGTCAGCGCCTACGGGCCGTACATCGCCAACTCCAGCAAGGACCCGGCCACCGTTGGCCTGATCGACTACTTCTTCAATAGCAAAAGCCCCATCGTCCCGGAAGACAACGACCGCAAGCTCACCGTCGCCATCGACCCTGTTGGGGCCGGCTCTGTGGCCCGCAACCCGGTCAAGGAAAACTACGCCTGCGACGAGCCGGTCACACTGACGCCCGTGCCCAACACCGGCTTCAAGTTCGACCACTGGAGCGGCGACCTGACCGGCACGGCCAACCCCGGCGCGCTGGTCATGAATGCCACCAAGAACGTCACGGCCCACTTCGTCACCGACGTGCAGTACACCCTGACCGTCAGCGCCAACGGCGCGGGCGCGGTGGCCAAGTCGCCCGACAAGCCCGCCTATAGCGCCGGCGAGTCGGTGACATTGACCGCTACCCCGGCCGTGGGCAACCTCTTCACCGGCTGGAGCGGTGACGCCACCGGCACAACCAACCCGCTGACGGTTGTCGTCAACGGCAACATGACCATCGCCGGCAACTTCGCCGCCGCCCCGGCGCGCACGTTGACCATTACCGTCAACGGCCCCGGCGGCGTGACCAAGAACCCCGACAAGGCGACCTATTTCCACGGCGAGACCGTCACCCTGACGGCCGTTCCTGGGGCCGGGGCCAGCTTTATCGGCTGGGGTGGGGCGCTGACAGGCACACTCCTCCAGCAATCCTTGGTCATGGATGGCGACAAGACCGTCACGGCGACCTTCGCCGAGAACGTCTTTACCCTGACCCTCTCGCCCAACGCCAACGGCACTATCGCCGCCGTGCCGGCCAAACCGGCCTATTACGCCGGCGAGCAGGTCACCCTGACAGCCACGCCCAATTCCGGCTTCCGGTTCGTTGCCTGGGGCGGCGACCTGAGCGGCAGCGCCAACCCGGCCACGCTGGTCATGACCAAAAACTCGACCGTCACGGCCACCTTCGTCGCCGACGCCAACTACACCGTCACCGTGACCACTGTCGGCAGCGGTGTCGTCGTCAAGACACCCGACAAACCCACTTACGGCTCCGGCGAGCAGCTGACGCTGACTGCCTTCCCTGGGGCGGGGGCCGAGTTTGTCGGCTGGAGCGGCGACGTGACCGGCAACGAGAATCCCAAGACCATCACCGTGAACGGCAACATGGCCATCACGGCCACCTTTGCCGCCGCGGGTGTCTATAGCCTGACCATCGTGCCGCCGACCAATGGCACAATCGAGGTGAACCCCGTGCGCACCCTCTACGCGCCCGGCGAGCAGGTGACCCTGACAGCCCAGCCGGCTCTGGGCTACATCTTCTCCGCCTGGGGCAACGACGCCACCGGGATAACAAACCCCCTCGTGCTGACGATGGACGGCAACAAGGTCGTCTCGGCCGTGTTCGAGGTAGCCCCGATTTACAACGTTGCCGTTGCCGTTGCGCCCGGCGAGGATAGCCTGCCGCATGGCACGGTTGCCGTCGACCCGGAGGGCACACAATTCACCGCCGGCACACAGATCACCCTGACGGCGACGGCCGACACCGGCTACGCCTTCGCCGGCTGGACGGGCGATCTCGTCAGCAATAAGAACCCCTACGTCCTGACCGTCAATAGCGACAAATCCATCTTCGCCAACTTCACCGACGCGCAGGGCGTTGTCTCCGATGACTTCGACGGCTGCGGCGCGCTGAACAGCGACCTGTGGACGTGGGTCGATCCGTTGGGCCAGGCCGAGTACGAGTTGACCGGCTCCCAACTCAAGATCACCGTGCCGCCGGAGGTCAACTACGAGATCTGGAAGACCGGCAACAACAGCGCGCGGATGATGCAGTCCATCGCCAACACCAACTTCGCCCTGGTTGTGAAGATCGACTCACCCGTGACCGAAACCTACCAGACGCAGGGTGTGCTAATCGAAGCATCGCCCACGAACTTCATCCGCGCCGACTTTCTCTATGACGGCACACAGGAGACGCCGGGCGTGCAGTTCTTCGTCGGCACAGTGAACAACGGCCAGGGGCGCGTGCGCATACAAGTGCCTGTTGTCGATCCGCAGGATGAGATATACATGCTCATCCGCCGCACCGGCGATGCGTGGAAGTTCTACTATAGTTCCATTCGTACCGGCCCGTGGACGGGCGTGGGCGGGTTCAACTACGGTCTGCCCGTCCAGTCCGTTGGCGTCTTCGTGGCCAGCACCGCCCCGCGCAACACACCCCAGCCCGGCCATACAGCGCTGTTCGACTTCTTCTTTAACGAGACCGCGCCCATCACGCCGGAGGACGCCAACGCGCCCGCCATCACCGTGACCAAGGTGGGCCAAGGCACGGTCACCGCCACCCCCGCCGGCCCAACGTATACCTGCGGCCAGCGCGTACAGCTGCGGGCCGCGGCGGCCACGGGTTGGCGCTTCCAGAACTGGAGCGTTGACCTGAACGGCGTCAACCCTATCCAGACGCTGGTGGTCAACCGGCGACACAACGTCACGGCGACCTTCATCCAGCCGACCAGCTTCGACATCTTCCTGCCAATGGCCATCCGCTAGTCCGCCACGCGGCGGCCGCCCCCTATCAGCCTGGGGGCGGCCGCCTTCACTTAAGAGCCGTCGTAAGCCGGCATGACTATCCTTTATCGTAGATAGAGCCGGGCCAGTTTGCCCGACGAGGCCTTGTCTACCTGACAATGGCCGCCAATTGTTATCAATAGACCGGCTGACGCGACAAATGTTGTATCGGAGCCATACTCGTCCACCGAAGCGCTTTCGGAGACGCCCCCTTAACGGTAGCAGCGCACCTCAGCCGGC
>ERZ724519.40-NODE-40-length-43851-cov-4.482213_pt1 | contig 43851 bp, 31 predicted proteins | sample MGYA00376052_ERZ724519 | MGnify/ENA primary metagenome ERZ724519 (study PRJEB28724, sample SAMN07190883) | activated sludge metagenome | isolation source: activated sludge of sewage treatment plant in Hong Hong | place: Hong Kong | collected 2016-03-17 ... | reverse complement strand
GGGATTATCCACTTCCTCGCTGTATTCCACCTTTAGCCGGCTGTTGTAGCGCAGTTTTTCCAGTTCGATAAAATCCTGGATCACGCGCGCTTCTTCACCCAGCGAAATGCGGGGGGCGCGGCATTCATAAATAACAAAACGCATGATCTTGGAGAGCATCATGATCGCCTCGGGCGTTTGCTCCGATTTTTTTCGCGCCAGCACATACAGGTTGTTCAGGGTGTTAAACAGGAAGTGCGGATTGGTTTGCGCGCGCAAGAAATTGAGTTCGCTTTGCAGTTTTTCGCGGATCAGTTGCTGCTCAAACTCCAGACTCTTGTAATGCATCCGGAGCATTTTGACGGTCACCGCCGCAGCAAGGGTGATAAACAGGTCAAACAAGGTGAGCAACAATCCCTTGAAACTGAAAATATCGATGCTAAGGCCCGGAGCGAATATGGGAAAAAATACCCAGGCAATCTCTATTCGATACAGCAGGGTTGCGGCGATAAACGCCAGCAACAGCAGGCCGGTCAACTGCCAGATCTTGCTTCTCTCCAGGTAAAGCGGAATAATATAATAAAATACAAAATAGGTAAAGATCAGTTTGACCGGCAGCGAAAATGCTTCTCCGATCAGGGCCATTCTGAATTCGTCTTCGATGTGGGCGCCGCGCAGAATGCACGACAGCACCGCATTGATCGGCAAATAAACAAGCCAGAAAATAAAATGCAGGCCGATTCTGGCCCAGTCCAGGCGTTTCATTAAACAGCAATATTAAGGTCCAAACTTCAACTTTCCCATTGAATTTTCTCAAAAGCCGGCGAAACCGTCAGGGTATACAGGGAGCGGTCGCGCAGCCGGATTTCCTTAATGGGTATCTCCAGATCGTCCACGGTACATTTCCTGACAAAATCGGGGTAGCCGACCAGGTAAATTTTGACCGTCTCGTATGTCGGCGCGAAATCCCCTTCCTTGTGCTGGCGCAGGGTAAATACATGGCCTGTCCCTTCCGTTTCAAATATTTTCAAACTGAACGTTTTGTCCTGATGGTTGTACCCATCTCCCTCATCCTCATATAAATGGGTGGTTTCCACACCGTTTTTGTAATACACGTACATGGTCAGTTCATCTACCGGTTTCTCCCCCGTCCATTGCCGGATGGGGTATACCGGCAGCACCGCTCCCTCTCTGACGAAAAAGGGAATTTGCTCGGGCATGGCATTTACAAATACTTCTCCCGAACCCGGCTGTCCTGTCCAGAAGTAGTACCAGTTTCCCTTCGGCAGATAAACACCCTGCCGCTGTGTTTTGGGCTGCACGATCGGGCTTACCAGCAGGTGTTCGCCAAACAAGAAGTCGCGCTCCTGTTCCCACAGCCTTGGGTCGGCAGCATCGGCAAATGCCAGGTGCCGTATGACCGGTGTGCCTTCCAGTGTGTGGAGCCACATGGCAGTGTAGAGGCAAGGTAGCATGCAGTAGCGCAGTTCAATTGCTTTTTTCGCCAAATCAGTCCATTTATCCCCGAAAGACCAGGGTTCCTGGTCTGAAACGTGCAAAGCGGGGTCGGCAAGTTCCGCTTCATCGGCCGGAAGGGTGTCGCCGCTGGCGTGCTGGCCCATGCTGTGTACGCGCATGAGGGGGTGGAACACGGCCAGTTGAAGCCAGCGGACGAACAGTTCGCCATCGGCCGAGCCGGCAAACCCGCCTATGTCGGTACCACAGAAGGAGAATCCCGATATCGACAGGCGCTGGCACTGGATATTGGCGATTTGCAGGTGCTCCCAGTTGGAATAATTATCGCCGGTCCAGACGGCAGCGAAGCGCTGCCCTCCGCTGAAGGTCGCGCGGGTGAGCAGATAGGGCCGCTTGTCGGGTTGAATGCTGCGCAGGCCCTCCCATGAAGCCCGGTTCATTTGCTGGCCATAGATGTTGTGCGCTTTTTTATGGCTGCAGGCGTTTCCTTCAAAATGATGTAAAACGTTGTCGGGCAACGTTTTGTGATTTGTATGAAACACAGCCGGTTCGTTCATGTCGTTCCAGAAACCGCTTGCCCCGACTTCCTCGTAAATTTCCCGGTACAATTCACCCCACCACTGTCGGACTTCAGGATCGGTGAAATCGGGAAATGCACAGAAACCGGGCCACACGGGCGCTTTGGCGACAACGCCGTCGGCAGTCCGCACAAACCTGTTTTGCTCCATGCCCTCCCGGTACACCCGATAGTTTTCATCCTCCTTGATACCAGGGTCGATCATGAGGACCGTCTCGAACCCGTCTGCCCGCAAATGCCGGATCAGTTCGGCCGGATCAGGGAAATGGTTGCTATCCCAGGTGAAACAGCGGAAACCGTCCATATAGTCGATATCCAGGTAAATGGCGTCGCAGGGAATGCTTCTTTCGCGAAATTCCCGTGCAATATCGCGCACCCGGCTTTCGGGGTAATAACTCCACCTACACTGGTGGAACCCCAGGGCCCATATGGGCGGCAGTTCGTGTGTGCCGGTCAGGCGCGCATACGAACGGGCGACGTCCTGCAGGCCCGGGCCGTGCAGAAAGTAATAGTTTAATTCCCCGCCCTCTGCCCAAAAGGCTGTCGAGCCTGTTTCCGCGCTGTCGAAATCGAAATGGGTTCTGTAGGTGTTGTCGAAGAAGATGCCGTAAGCGGTGCCCTGGTTCAGGGCGTAGTAAAAGGGTACGGCGCGGTACAGCGGGTCGGTCTCGCGCCCGAACGCATAGGAATCGGTGCACCAGTTCTCAAATTTCTTCCCCGCCAGGTTGGGGCCGCAGGTTTTGTCGCCCAGACCGAAAAAGACCTCCTTTTTGTGGCACCTTTTCTCCATTTTTACTTCACACCATCCCTGCATTACCGTGCGTTTGGCGGAATACCCCCCGGAATCCTCGCACAGTACCTGATCATCGTGATCATAGAACTTTACCCGCAGGCCGGATTTGGACACGACAACCTGGAGGTTTTCCGAAACGAGCAGGTATTCATTGTTGTTTTCGTTTAGCGTGACCGTCACCTTCTCGGGCTGGAAAGCGGGGTCGATGGCATAGGAAAAATCAGCGGCAAACCGGCCGTCGGGCGAGTAGCGCAGGCGTATAATGCCGGCCGTCAGCACCTGTACACGCAGCACGATACCATTCTGACAAACAAACTCATAGGCGCCTTCCCGCCACCGGACGGTGGCAATTTCGTCGGGTGTGACCACCTGGTATATATCGTCGTAACGTTTGCTGACGCTGGCCTCGGCAAAGGCGATTTCGGTAGGCTCCGCCGGCGTTTCATTTTCAGTACCTTCCGCTAAAAGATCATCGGGTCGTTCTTCCATAACAATGTTGCAGGCATATCCCGCGATTGGGTTTTTCTGCGGAAAAGAACCCGCAGAAGTGCTGCCAAAAGTCGGCTGATTTTTCGGAAAAAACAAAGGGCGGGTGCCACACCCGCCCTTCTTTCATGTGCTCTGCATGAAATGAAGAAAGTATCAGAAAAACAATATGCCGTTCAGGAAGAACCATGAACTGGCATCTACACTGCTCGGACTGGCGCTGCTTCCGAAGGCTCCGTTGTTCTGCCCGGTAATTTCTGCAGCGTCCAGGCCTTTACCTGCGGCAAATCCGGGCCGGTAAAGGGCATTCAGTTCGAAGTGTCTGCCGATGCGAAAACCCGTGCCAAACATCAGGTTGATGCTCCATCTCGGCAACACCTCGGTGGCCAGGCTGCTCAGGTTTTTCTCGGCCGAAGGGCTGTCAGCGTTGTACACTTTATCATTGGCAAAACCCTGACGGGAGGTTTTTAGCGAGAGATTATACGATCCGGTAACGCCCGCAAATATCCGGAGGGGGCGAAGCGGTTGCCAGTAGGCAAGTACAGGCATTTCGAGCCGGCCTATCCTGTCTACAGGAACCAGTACCGGATTGGGTTGCGAATCGGGATCTGTTGCGGGGGTGGCCAGGTTGTCCAGCACCACATCAAAATTGCCGGTTGCGTCGGCGTAGATATTGTCTTCCAGGGTCACGACGGGTCGTGAGGATGTTACCGGGGTGTACAGGGCGTATTGCAGACCAGTGCGAAGGCCCCATTTGGGCATAAGTTGCCAGTCCATGACCGCCCCTGCAGAGTATCCGCTGATGGCGGTAAATCTATCTGTATGTATGCCGGCCATGGCGCCGAATGAGATGCGCGAACCCGTTTTATCTGCGTGGACCCTGGTTGAAACAGGAGTATTGACCACCAAAAAGATTGGCGCCCGCGCCTTCCTATTCAACTCCTGTAGCGCCGCTGCAGGCAACAGTTCGATATCATACACTATTTTTTGCTCCACGGCAGGAAGCGTAAAAATGTCTGTTTCAGTGGGCATTTCAGCCGGATAGCCCATGGGTATTTCGCGCTCCTGTGCCGGGTCACGGGGCAATGCAACGATGTTTTGATCACTGAAACGCTGTCCCGCATCTGTTTGCTTCAGGCGGGGTATATCCATTTTGTTCGGGGTATATCCTTTTTGTGATGCCTGCCGGTTTGCCGTTGATGGGCTCGCGGACTCCGTTGTCAGCGGCATTGCCGCCCCGGGCGCCCGGATTTGTTCAGCCAGCGGCGAGTCATCTGCCGATGCCTGTTTGCGGGGGGCTGGTTGTGTTACCGGCCGGGTCTGCTGTATGTCGCCGGAGCCGGGGGGCCGGTTGTACCATAGCCATCCACCCGTCAGCAGCAAAGGAAGCAGCAACAACACACCCAACCACCACCAGAATACCGGTCGCCGGCGCCGCTGTACCGGCATTTCCCGGTCCAGGACTTCCCGCATGGCTTGCCAGCCCTTGTCGGTCAGTTTGTTGTCAATATCATTTTTCATGTCGCAGTATTTAATCGTTGGTCGTGGGGGTAAATGGTCTGTAGCATTTCGCGCAGTTTTTGACGGGCGGTACTCAGGTGCCATTTGGATGTGCCCTCGCTGATCGACAGGCTTTCGGCAATTTCGGCGTGGGAGTATCCTTCGATCGCATAGAGGCGGAACACCTGCTGTGAAACCGGCGGCAACTGGAGCACCGCCCGCAAAATATCTTCTTCGTAAAAACTTTCATTCCCGCGTTCGGGTACCGCTTCATCGCGTTCTTCAAAAACGAGAAAATGCAGGTACCGGGCGTTGTCGCGATAGTAGTCGGCCATGCTGTGGTACACCAGCCGCCGTACCCATCCTTCCAGACTTCCCTTGAAAGAGAAGGTGTGTATTTTCTTGAAAACCCTCAGAAAACCGTTGTTGGCAATCTCGATGGCGGTGTCTTCATCGCGGGTATAGCGCCGGCACATGCGGAGCATTTCCGGGAAAAACAGCCGGTACAGCGCTTCCTGGGCACGCCGGTCGTTGCCGGCGCATCCATCCACGAGCTCTTGTTCCGTATATTTTTTATTTCCGAAAATGGCCATTTGATCGTTTTGATATTACATGCAATGCCGGGTTGAATCTACAATACAATTCCCAATCCCAGTTCCATTCGTTTGTGCAGGATGCGGTCGGTGCCCCATTCTCCGCCCCACGAGCTACGCCAGTCGCGGGTTTTCTTTTGGAAACTCAAACCGGTGTAAATGACGAAGTTATTGCCGATCCGGTACCCCACCTGCGCTTTTGCCATCCAGCCGCCGCTCCAGTCGTTGATATAGCCGTTTATATCCCTGCTGCCATTGCCGGCAAAGCCCCAGCCGCCGCCCAGTGCATAGAACGGGGATATGTTTTTTGCCTGGAAATAGCCCCTGATTTCGGCAAACACCGGATAGGTCACCGCGTCCTGTCCGTCAGGACGGTACGATTCGACGCCTGCGCCGACGCCTGCGCCAATCCATCGCCGGAACATCCATCCGGTGCTGTGGTACAGCATAAAGCCCGTGGCATTTTCGCTCCTGTAGTCTTTACCAATCAAAAGCCCGAGCCGTGTCGCGTTGTACAAGCCGTGTTCTTTAAAATCATAGGGCTTGTTTTGCAATTTATGACTGCCGCATCGCTGTACGATGCGTTTGACATTGGCTTCGGGCAGGGTCATCGTCACACCGCTCCAGGTGGTCATAACGATTTCGCCGCCGGTTTTGTATTCCGATATCTTGCCGCGGAAGACCGACCCGTTGCGCAGGTAAACGACATCCGTGCAGTTTTCCCGGGTTTCCTGGGCAGACGACTGCATGCTGCCAAACAGGAGCATAAGCAGGAACAGGGTGTGGAGCGCTTTCATAAATTTACTTTGTAACGGGTATACGGCTGATTTCTTTCGGGCTTTCCGGGTTGCTCGCGTCGAACTGGTAGAAACCGTCGTCGCCGATGACCAGCAACTGGCTGTTGCCCAGGGCGATCACGTCGTAGGTATTTATACCCTTGATGTGCGCCTTTTGCTTCAGGTCCAGCGGATCGGTTTTGTCAAATATCTTCAATCCGTTGTCGCAGAGGTACAAAAAGTCATTGGTCACCGACAGACCCATCGGGCGCGTCATCGGATAGGTTTTGAGCAGCGATGCAGAAGGCAGGTTGTCGATGCCGATCACGTCGAGCTGGTTGAAGGTGCCGTTGCAGGTGGTGCCGTCGTGGATAGTGACGTATGCGTTGTGTTCGTCGCACACAACGGGGTCGCAGCCGCTGGCGTGCGAAAACTGGGTTTCCATGACCGGCCGTTCCGGGTTGGAATTGTTGAAAATGAATACGCCCGTTTGGGAACCGATGAACAACCGGTTTTTCCAGGGGAAAATGGTTTCGATGTTCCAGCCCACGGGTATGGTTTCCAGAGCGGCAACGCATCCGCCGCTGACAGACCAGCTGCGCAGCGTGCTGTTGTCGATGGTGTACAGGTACTGGTCGACGATAGTGAACCGGGCAAAAGAACCGCCGATACCGGCTGCTGCGAGCGGGTTGGAGTTGTTGTTGCCGGAATTCGGTGTGGCGACGTCCGCTGTAATAAACACGCCGCCGTTTTCAAAGAAAAAGGGGCCGCTCCAGCGGTTGTCATCACAGGCAATGGTTTGGGTCACTTCTGTCTGCTCATAGTTAACCAGGTACCCCAGTTGCGGATCAAACCCAAACAACTGGAAGGCCTCCTCTGTACGGCACACGAGTTGCGGGTTCTGCAAATCGCTGATATCGATGGTCAGCAGGTCGATGTACTGATCGGCGTACAGATATTGTCCGCGGATGGCAATATCCACGTTGCCCGGGATGCTCCAGAAGGCGATCTGCCTGGGATTGGTCGGATCGGCGTTGTCGATCACGTGGATACCCTCATTTTTTTCATTGATGAACAGGTATTGACCTGCCAGGTAGAGTTTGCCCGGATTGCGGAGTTCCGTCGGCGCCTGAACGCTGATGCCGACGCGGCATTCCGCCGCAGTTTTATACACCGGATCGAACCGGATAAAGGTGCGGGTGGAGCTGCATTCGTCGCGCAGGCAACTGTGCAGGGTGACAGCCAGGCCTATGCCGGCCAAAGTAAAAAGGAAAAGTGATCTGAGTTTCATAGCAAAACGGGTTGAGTGTGAACTGTGTTAGTTGTTGCTCCGGAGCCGACTGTTATACCAAAGGTAAATGTATTGCCTTGCAGTATTGAGTCGTTTGCCGGAAAGACACCCGTCTGCTTTGAAAAGGTTGGTTCGCCGGTAAGTTTTTTTTACCTTATACCACCTGAATCAGGAACTTGTTCTTTTTACCGTTTTCAACCATCATATACTTGCCGTGCAGCAGGTCGGAGCCGGTTATCAGGGTGTTCAGGTCGCTTACCTTCTGTTTGTTTACGGAGATCGCGTTGTTCTGTATCGCCTTTTTGGCTTCGCTGCGGCTGGGCAGAATTTGGGCATGCTCGCTCAGCAGATCGAGCAGGTGCACGCCGTTTTGCACGATGGCGTCCGGTACCGTCGGACTTGGTATCTCCTCGGCCACCTGTTCCAGGGTGCGCGCGTCGAGGCTGCGCAGGGTAGCGGCGTCGGCTTTGGGGTCGAACAGCAACTGGGAGACGGCCAATACGGTGTCAAACTCCTGACGACCGTGAATCCGGACCGTGATCTCTTCCGCAAAAATGCGTTTAATGTGCTGCGGGTCGCCGCCGGCTTCCAGCGCTTCAATCTCCTCCCGGTTTTTAAACGAGAAATACCGGAGGAATTTGGGCAGGTCGCGGTCGTCGGCATTGAGCCAGAACTGGTAAAAACGGTAAGGGCTGGTCAGGTTCGGATCCAGCCAGATATTACCCGATGTGCTTTTCCCGAATTTGGTGCCGTCGGCCTTGGTCAACAGCGGGGTGGTGACGGCGAAGAGTTTGGCTTCGTCGATCTTGCGGCCCAGTTCCACACCTGCCGTGATGTTGCCAAATTGATCGGAGCCGCCCATTTGAAGGGTAATGCCGTGCTGGCGGTGAAGCAATACAAAATCGTAGCCCTGGAGCAACTGGTAACTGAATTCAGTAAAGGAGATGCCTGTTTCCAGCCTGCGCTGGACACTCTCTTTGGACATCATATAATTGACAGTCAGGTACTTGCCCACGTCGCGCAGGAAGTCCAGCACATTCATGTCCTGGTAAAAAACAAGGTTGTTCAGCAGCAAGGCATGGTTGGGCGCCGACGGATCAAAATTGAGCAGTTGTTTTACCTGTTCTATCTGGCGGGCGGTATTGCGGTCCAATTCATCAAAACTTTTGAGGTCGCGTTCCGCATCCTTTCCGCTGGGATCGCCGATGCGGCCTGTGGCGCCGCCCATCAGCACAACAGGCTGGTGCCCGGCGCGCTGCAGGAAACTGAGCAGCATGATCTGCACATAGTTGCCGATGGTCAGCGACGGTGCGGTGGGGTCAAAACCGATATATCCGCGCACGGTTCCGCTTTTCAGGTGTTCGTCCAGTCCGGGCGTGGTATCGTGGATGAGACCGCGCCAGCGCAGTTCTTCGAGAAAATTATCGGTGCTGTGTTGCGACTTGTTCGATGCTGTCATGATCAATTCAGAATTTTCGGCAAATAATCAGGTTCCCGGCAAATAAAATTTTACCGGAAAAAGTTTCCGGGAGCGACGGCAAAATTAGGTTTTGATTCACAAGAAAAGTACAGAAAGGATATTTTAGTCTGTACATAAAAAGTGCCGGATTGTGGACTTGGTGTATTTTTGGCCTGAAAATTCAGATACATGCGCCAAAAAATAACCGTTTTAGTATTGCTCGCCTTGCTGGCAGTATCGTGCAACAAAGATGCGCCGGATTTAAAGGAAAATCCTTTTGCCCTATTCCCCAACCCCTGCAGAGGCCAGGTTTCCGTGGTGTTTACGGGCCAGCAAACGGGTGACATCTCGTGCAGTTTGTTCGATCCTGCAGGAAGCCTCATTATCCGGGTTGATGATTTCGGACCGGCGCAACAGATAAGCCTCGCGCTCGGAACTGCGGGCATTTATTATGTAGAGGTGACTGTCGGCAATGTATCGTACCGGGAAAAAGTATTAAACCTCGACTGACCATGAAATACCGCATTATTCCACTTTCATTTGCTTTTATGCTGACCTTCCTGTGCGCCCTGCCGGCACAGCAATGGTCTGTGCACCTGCACCTGAATGAATATTATCCCCTGAACTCGGACGGGAAAGGATATTATCCCATGCTTTGGTATTCCAGCAAGGATGACCGCGGTGTTTTACTGGGCGGTTTTGGCGGGGGTGTTTCCTGGGGTAAAGTATTGAACGACAAATGGAATCTGAAGGTCCAGGCCAATTTCGGCCGTTCGAGGTACTATGCCCCGCCGGTTTTTTTTGTAGACGAAAACGGACAGTCCCTGGGCTTTGCTTCCGGCATAACGAACAATTTAAACGTATCAGCATTGGTGGTTCCCCGATACCGGTTGTCCGGTCGGGTACAGCTCGGCATGGGCCTGGGAGCATATACCACACCTGTTTCCAGGTCTGATTACGGGTCGGTCATTTTCTTTGGTGAAAAGCGGTCCCTGAAATTCACTGACAAATCAACCCAACCCTTTATCCTCACGCTGCCGGCAGAATTTGTTTTTCAGCCCCTCGCTTCTCGGTTTTCCCTGACCTGGCGCGTTGAACCTGCGCTGACCAGGGTTTCGCGCCTGCCTTTTGCCACCGGCGAGCGTTTTCTGCTCAGCGTACTCGAATTGGGCTGGCGCCTCGGTCCCAAGGCGGAATAAAGCGTTTTTTCTACCTTAGCGCCGTCCACCCGCCTTCGGTAAACCTTCGGCGGGCAAATCGTCCATCATTTGAACCTGCCATTCTTCATTGCCCGCCGCATTGCCTTTTCCGGGAAGCAAAACTTCTCCCGGATCATCATACGCATTGCCGTAGTGGCAGTGGCGCTCAGTGTGGCGGTCATGATCGCAGCAACGGCATTGATTGCGGGGTTCAAGAGCGAGATCAGCCGGAAAATATTTGAGTTTTGGGGGCATATCCATATTTCCGATACGGTATATTCTCTTTCATTTGAACCGACGCCCATCGATATAAACCAGGATTTCTATCCTTCCCTGGATACCGTCCGGAGGATAAGTTACACCGAACCGGAAACTATCCTGGGTTTTGAAACGGGTCGCGAGATCACTGCGCAATCGCGGGGCGGCATACGGCATATACAGGCCTTTGCGCACAAACCCGGCATTATCCGCACCAAAACGGCGATGGAGGGCATCCTGTTGAAGGGGGTCGGCAAGGACTTCGACTGGGGAAACCTGAAGCCCTACCTGCTTGAGGGACAGCCTATTGTGATGTCTGACTCGGCGCCGTCGCGCGATATCATCATCAGCAGGCAGACGGCAGACCGCCTGCAGGTAGGTGTGGGCGACAAGTTTATCGTTTATTTCGTCAAAGAGGGCGAACAACTGCGCCGGCGTTTCCAGGTTTGCGGGATTTACAAGACCGGACTGGAGGAGTACGACCGCAAGTTTGCCATAGGCGATATGCGCGAAGTCCAGAACCTGCTCGGGTGGACGGAAGGGCAGGTGGCGGGTTTTGAGATTTGGCTCGACGACTTGCGCGACCTCAACCTGTACAACGATTATATTTATCAGGAGGTGTTGCCGCCCGAACTGCTTTGTGTGAGCATTCGCTCCAAATTCCCCGCCATCTTCGAATGGCTTGAATTGCAGGATTTAAACGAGTATGTGATTCTCGGATTGATGCTGGCCGTGGCGATCGTCAATATGATCACAGCCTTGCTGGTACTGGTACTTGAACGCACCACAATGATCGGCGTACTGAAGGCACTGGGTGAATCGAACCGGCGTATTCGCAGAATATTCCTCTATTATGCAGCCGTGATCACCGTGACCGGCATGTTCTGGGGCAACCTGATCGGCCTGGGCTTTTGCTTTCTGCAGGACAGGTTCCATTTTATCAAACTCAAGGAGGCCGATTATTACCTGGCCTATGCGCCGGTCAAGATCAACTGGCTGGCGGTTATCGGGATCAACACCGGTACGCTGGTGGTCACCCTGCTGTTCCTGATACTGCCCTCCTTGCTGGTTTCCAGGATTGCGCCGGTCAAGGCGATACAGTTCAAATGACAGGCATACGCTGGCAGCGGCTCGTGCGCCATTTCCGGGCGGGAAGTGCGACAAAGGTTGGCCATTACCCGATGTCCATGCCGTGGCGCCTTGTGGAAGCCGGGTTTCTGATTGCCGACCTCTTTTTTGTTCCTGAACTCCTGATGGCGCTCAACCGTCTGTTCAAGCCCAATACCCGGCGGCTTTTGCCCAGGGAAATTGCCCTGGCGCGTACCGTTTTTAGCGAATCGATTGATTATCAAAAAGTCAGGGTCGATGAACGCTCCTATATCGGCTGCAAACAGTACCATTTTGCCTACGTCGGTTTTCGGTTTATCAATTGCTGGGGAGCGCTATCCGACCAGCATTTTATCCATGAACTCGTACACGTCTGGCAATATGCGCGCGACGGTTCGGTGTATATCCCCAGGGCTCTGTGGGCGCAGCGTACCACAGCCGGATACAATTACGGCGGTATTGCCGCCCTGCGCCGGGTCCTGGAACAGGGTAGGGGGCTTGAGGCATTCAATTATGAACAACAGGGCGATATTGTGGCAGACTACTTTTGTCTGATGCACGGCATCCGGCCGCGATGGTGCGCGCCTGACCGGGAACAACTTCCTGTTTTCGAATCAATCATAAAGGGGTTCAGCGGAGACATTCTCCACTAAACCCCCCTTGTTTGTGCACTATTCAGACCTCTATTTCAATTCAAACCGCAACCGTCCGAACCAGTACGCTCCGTTAAAGCCGGATTGCTGGACGCGGCGGCTATACACAAAACGGCCCGAACTCATGTTGCCGGAGTGTTTGTGGATATCCTGGTAGGTGTCAAAAATATTATTCCCGCCTACCGTGAGCGTTACGCCTTTAAACAGGTTATAACTGACCGAAGCGTCGAAAATCGTCACGGAGCCAAACACCTGATCCAGCGTTTCCTTGCTCTGGGTAAAGGCATTGACCGGGAAATTGTCGGGCTTCGTGGGGTCGATGGTTGGATCGAGGTAGGTGACCTCGCCCCAGTTGACCGCGCGGACCATGGCGCTGAATTTGCCTACCTTGTAATTGGCGGTAAAACTGATCTTGTTTTTCGGGTTGGCGACCTCAATGCGGCTCTGGTCTTCCCGGTTGAAATAGCGGCCGACCTGGCCGGTGCGGATCAAAACATCCGAAGCCTGGATTTTTACCGTTCCGTCGGCATTTTTTACCACGGAATTGTCGATCCAGGTACCTGCCAGCACGAGCCGGAGGTCGTGCTTCCCGCCGAACTTTTGGCCATACGACAGTACTGCTTCCACGCCCTGTGAGCGCGTGTCGACGGCATTGGCGAAGAAGTTGGCCTGCCCTGCGTTGGCAGCGGCCAATTGCGCCTTCAGGATCGAATCGCCGCCATCCGTAAAGTTGTTGGTCAATATGATGCGGTCGTCGATGTTGATGCGGAAATAGTCAACGGTCAGTTCGAGACCCTTTGCCGGTCGGGTGGTGACGCCCGCCGTGAAATTAATGGACGTTTCCTCCTTCAGTTTGGGGATGCCGAGTATCTGGGCGGGCACGCTTTCGTTGGTAAAGGTGCCGCTTTCGATAGGTACGAGGGTGCCGCCCTGCGATACAAAAAGCGTATTGGTCTTGGCATAGAAGCGCTGCTGCATGGATGGCGCCCGGAAGCCGGTACTGGCAGAACCGCGTATGGAAAGAAAGTCGGTAATTTTGTAACGCGTCGCCAGTTTGTAATTGAGGGTGGAGCCGAAATCGGAATAGTTTTCAAAACGAACGGCTGCCCCGACCATCCATTTTTCTGAAAAGTCCTGCTCGACATCCACGTACAGGCCAATGGAGTTGCGGTTGTTGTTGCCTTCGTTTTCGGGTAAAAAACCTGCAAATACCTGTGCGCCCGAGGCGGCGCCCGAATTGGTGTCGTAATTTTTCCAGGAAGATTCCTCGCCGGCGGTGATGCCGAATTGTTCGAAACGATTTTCTGCTCCAAACGCTACGTTCAGGCCATGTAAAACACCGTCGAATTTCCGGGCGAGGTCGACATTGGTGGTGTTCTGCAGAAACTTCAGTCCGCCCGCATTAAAACTGGTTTGCAGGTTGTTTGGTGAAATAGCCGCCTGGGTATAGTTTACGGAATTGTCCACCGTGAAATCGAACATATTCTGACCGATGGTATTGCTGATGTCGAGGCTCCAGGCTCCCACGGCGCCCCTGACGCCGACTGCGGTACTGAGATCGGTCAGTTCACTGGTGATCTCTGGCAGGAAACCGTTGGGATAAATGGCAAATATGTCGTCGGCAAATACCTTGGCATTGCTCAATACGGACGAAGGGTACCGGTAAAACCCGGCAGCATTGCCCTTCTTCCGGTTATAACCACCGAAAGCGTACAGGTTCCAGGTATCATTCAATCCGAGATCGAGGTTGTAGAACAGGCCGCCTCCCGTCATGTCCGAATTGCCGATCCGCATATCGAAGTCGTTGCGGTCCAGGTTGCGCGCGGCAAGAATAGAATCGTCTTTCACCGCGCCGTTCACACTTGGGAAAATCTGTCCGGTGTAGGTGCCCGTCCTGTTGGTTCGGGACCTGTCGATATATTCTCCTGTGAGGTTGAGGCTGCCGTTGCGGCCAAGCCTGAAGCCATAATTCAAACCGGCCTGAAGCGTCTGACCGTCGGTGACCGATACGGAAGGATCATCTGTAATGCCCTGGATCTTGTAGAGCGCATAATTTTTGTCGTAACTGGTTGCGTTGAAGCCGTAGCTCACGGTTCCTCCTAGCACACCGGTTCGTTTTTTCAACACAATATTCACTACGCCTGCAATGGCATCGGAGCCGTACTGTGCTGCGGCGCCGTCGCGCAGGATTTCAATCCGGTCGACAGCCGTGGCGGGAATTGCACTCATGTCGGTACCTACAGTGCCGCGGTTCACCGTGCCGTTTACATTCACCAGCGCCGACTGGTGCCTGCGTTTGCCGTTGATCAACACGAGCACCTGGTCGGGACCAAGACCGCGCAATTGTGCCGGGTCAACGTGGTCGGTGCCATCGGAAATGGTTTGCCGGGCCGATTGGAAGGACGGGGCGATATAGGTCAATATTTGGTTCAGGTCTACCTGTCCCACGTCATTTGATACGGCCGAGATGGGGATAACGTCAACCGGAACAGGCGTCTCCAGTTTGGTCCGCGTGGCATTTCGAGAGCCGATCACGAAGACCTCATTCAGTTCGACGCCGCTTTCCATGGCAATATCTGCGCGGTCGCCGATGATGTTTTGCTCCTTTGTCTGATATCCGGTCAGGTTGGCAACGACCGCAGTGGCATCGGCAGGCACACCGGTTATGCTGTAGTTGCCGCTGGCGTCGGAATAGGCGCCGCGCGTCGTGTTTTTGATGCGTACCGTGACGCCGACGAGGGTCTCGCCGCTGGCAGCGTCGGTTACGGTGCCGGTAACGGTTCGCTGGGCCCACATGGTAACGCCCATAAGGAGCCCTACCAGGGTGATGGTCAGTTTTTGCTTCATACAACTGTGGTTTAGTGAAAAATAAGATTCAGCGAAGTTAATTGAAAAGTCTGAATAATGCAGAAATCATATTGGTATACCTGCTGTTTATCAAAAAAGTATATTGAAAATAGTACTATTTTTGAAATAAATATGATCCGCTAAATTGCCGGCTGCTGTCAAATTTGTGTCAGGCTGCTACCGGCGTCCGTTTGCCACCGTCAAAGCTGTCTACCTTTGGCGTAAAATTCCGTCAGGCATGATCGAACCATCTGTTACCAACCTCAAGGCACCCGTTTCCGGACAATTTCAAAACGACCTGTTCCTGCGCGCGGCGTCGGGAGCGGCTACGGAACGGCCGCCTGTATGGCTGATGCGGCAAGCAGGCCGTATTTTGCCGCAATACCGAGCCTTGCGAGCCGGTTTTCCCGATTTCAAGGTTTTTGTGAAAACGCCCGATGCAGCGGCCGAGGCTACCATTCAGCCCGTCGACGAACTGGGGGTAGATGCCGCCATCATCTTTTCCGATATCCTGGTGATTCCGGAAGCGATGGGGCTCGACTATGAGATGGTGGAAGCAAAGGGTCCCAGGTTTCCGAAAGTTATTGAGCATGAGGGAGATATTGCCAGACTGGTATCCGGCAAAAACGCTGCGGAGCAGCTTTCATATGTGTACGAAGCGCTGCGGATTACAAAACGGGAACTGGCCGGCCGGGTGCCGCTCATCGGTTTCGCCGGTGCGCCGTGGACGATCCTGGCCTATATGGTGGAAGGCGGCGGCAGCAAAACCTTCTCGAAAGCCCGGCGCATGTTGTATGCCGAGCCTGCATTGGCCCACAAGTTGCTGGAAAAAATCACGGATAGCACCATTGAATACCTGAAAGGCCAGGTTGCTGCCGGCGCCGATCTGTTGCAGATATTCGACTCCTGGGCCGGCGAATTGCCGCCTGCACATTACCGGGAATTTGCAGTGCCCTGCCTGCGTCGCATCTGCGAAGCGCTCCCCGATGTCCCCACAACAATTTTTGCCAAAGGCGCCTGGTTTGCGCTGGAAGACCTGTCTGCCTTGCCCTGCCAGGTTTTGGGCCTCGACTGGAACACCAGCCCTGCATACGCCCGACAGGTAATGACGGGTAACCAGGTATTGCAGGGCAATCTTGATCCTTGCGCCTTGTATGCCGATGCAGCAACTATTGAAGCCGAAACACTTGACATGATCCGCGCCTTCAACGGACATCATATTGTCAACCTCGGCCATGGCGTTTACCCGGATACCCCGCTTGAAAGCGTGAGGACTTTTGTCGATACCGTCAAAGCCTATCGCTACGCCTGATGCAAAAAAATACGCCGCACCGAATAAACGGTGCGGCGTAAAAACGGTTCGTGTTTGCGCTTGCTTTAAGCGTGCGTGCGGATCGGAAGTCCTTCCCGTTCCCACGCTGCAACGCCTCCTTCCATATTGGCTACATCGGCATAGCCCCTGGCCTGCAGAAATTTGGCAGCCTCGCGGCCCCTGTTTCCGACATTGGATACGACGACAACCGGGCGGTTGGGCGGCAGTTCGCCAAGACGCTGGTCGAGCTCACTGAAAGGAAGTGTGATAATTTGGTTTACATCAACAGTTTTGGCATCAGCGCCTATATTTTCACGGACATCGACAAAAAGACTGCCGAGCATGTAGGCTGCATATGCCTCGCGAGGTGTGACATTTTTGAACATAGTAGTAGTGGTAAGATTGTTATATTGACAAATAATAATTTGCACTTTTGACCCACAAAGATATACATAATTTTACCTTATCTACAAATAGTAAAACATATAAAAATCAAAACTTTAACAATCGATATAAAAACGAACCTGGCATTTATGCGGAAAAATTTTTTCAAGTCGCAACCTTCGAACGCCAAACATGGTTCTGAATCTGAAAAAGGAAAAATTGCACGTAGTTTTGCCCCTCCTGAGTTCTAACTAAATTTTCACCATGAAAGAAGTGTTTATTATCTCCGCCGTCCGCACACCCATAGGAAGCTTTGGCGGGGTATTATCCGGTATATCTGCTACCCAACTCGGCGCTACGGCCATCAAGGCTGCACTGGAAAAAGCGGGCGTTGCCGCCGATCAGGTCAATGAAGTGCTGATGGGCAATGTTGTAAGCGCCAACCTGGGCCAGGCGCCGGCACGACAGGCGGCCCGGTTCGCCGGCCTGCCCGACAATGTGCCCTGCACCACCATCAATAAAGTATGCGCATCAGGCATGAAGGCCATTACGCTCGGCGCGCAAAGCATCATGCTGGGTCTTAATGATATTGTAGTGGCGGGCGGTATGGAAAACATGTCGCAGATACCTTATTACCTGCCCAATGCCCGCTGGGGGTACAAATACGGCAATGCTGAACTGGTAGACGGTTTGGCGAAAGACGGCCTGACCGATGTGTACAACCAGAAAGCCATGGGTGTTTGCGCAGATGCTACGGCTACGCGTTATCATATCAGCCGGGAAGAACAGGATGCTTTTGCCATCGACTCCTACAAACGCGCGGCAGCTGCGACAGCGTCTGGTTTTTTTAAGTCTGAGATCGCGCCCGTCCTGATTCCCCAGAAAAAAGGCGACCCGCTCCAGATCGTTGAAGACGAGGAGTTTAAAAAAGTAATGTTCGACAAGATACCCGGATTGCGCCCGGCATTCACGCCCGACGGTACCGTAACAGCCGCCAACGCAAGCACCATCAACGACGGCGCCACGGCCCTGATCCTGGCCAGCGAAGCCGCCGTCAAACGCCTGGGTCTGACGCCTGTAGCCAAAATTCGGGGTTTTGCCGATGCGGAGCAGGAGCCGGAGTGGTTTACCACAACACCTACCATCGCTGCGCCCAAGGCCCTTAAAATGGCCGGCGTATCCAAAAACGACATCGATTTCTTTGAGGTGAACGAGGCCTTTTCCGTAGTTACACTCGCTTTTGAAAAGGTAATGGAGATCGATCACGACAAAACCAATGCCTTCGGCGGCGCCGTATCGCTCGGCCACCCGCTGGGTGCTTCCGGTGCGCGTATCGTGACCACCCTGAACAATGTGCTCCACCAGCGCGACGGCAAACTTGGTCTTGCCGCGATTTGCAACGGCGGTGGCGGTGCTACTGCTATCGTGATAGAAAAGGTATAAGATTCGCCACCTTTTCTGATCTTGCATCCTCGATGAACGCAGATAAAGAAAATGGTGGAACCCTGCCGGATGCCCTCCTTATCCGGCGTGTCTTTTGGCTCGGAACGGCCGTCTATGCTGCATTGGCAGTATTGGCGGCCGTTTTTTATCTGGAACGCATGGTTTTTGCCGATATGGGGTTCCAGACTTTTCACATCCTGCGCACGGGGTCGCTGCAAATCCAGAGCGGGCGATTCGGCGCCGCGTGTACGCAGGTTTTTCCCTGGCTGGCGCAAATGACGGGCATGCCGCTGAAAGGCGTGCTGCTGACCTACTCGCTGGGTCATGTGCTTTACTATTTTACTGTTTTTCTGTTGGTTACGCTCGTGCTAAAGCAGTGGCGATGGGGGCTGGTGCTGATATTGACCTCCACGCTGATGACGACCCACACCTTTTACTGGCTCTCGGAAATGCCGCAGGGCCTGGCATTCCTGATCCTGCTGCTGGCGTGGCTGCAGGACCGGGATAGTCTTTACGCTGTGCGGTGGTGGCAATACCCTTTGCTGATTGCCGCTTCGGTCACAGCCTTCTATTTTCACCCCCTGATCTTGTATGCCCTGTTGTTTTGCGGCCTGTTTTTTATAGTCGAAAAGGGCGCCCAACCCGGACAGCGGGCTTTGTACATACTGGTAATCAGCGTATTCCTGCTTATAGCCTTTGTCAAATACAAGGTGCTGAAACTCGACTGGTACGATGCCATGTCGCTCGAGCGCGCTGCCGCATTTCGCGAACTTTGGCCGCACTGGCTGGATATTCAAAGCAATCGCGATTTTGCCGCATGGTGTATGCGCGATTATTACCTGATCCCGATCGCCGTGCTGCTGAACGGCGCATTTTATATCCGAAAGCGCAACTGGCTGAAAGCAGGGCTGGCAGTGTTGTTTCCCGTTGCATATATCCTTGTTGTGAATGTGCCCTTCCACGGCGGCGACAAACAGTTTTACCTGGAAAACCTGTACCTGCCCCTGTCCCTGTTCGCGGCCGTGCCCCTTATATTTGATGTACTGCCCGAGTTGTTACCGCATCGTCGTATGCTGCTTGTGCTGGCGGGCATCGCGGCGCTGCGTATGGTGCACATCGGATTTGCGCACCGGCCCTGGACGGACCGGTTGCAATGGGAGCAGGCATTCCTGGACCGGACAGCCGGTTTGCCGCATCGAAAACTGGTGCTGTCCGAGCGGCAGGCGCCGATGGATACGCTTGTTTTTTCGTGGGGGACCTCCACCGAATTCCTGATGCTTTCGGCGCTGAAACACCCCGACAGTACGCGCTGCATGATAGTAGATGCCTCACCGGAGCGTTTCGACACCCTGCTGGCAAAGCCGCGATTGTTTTTAGGGGCATTTCGGAACTATTCTTTTGATGACTTGCCGACCAGGTATTTTAATTTAAAGGATACCAGTGCTTATGTCAAATGGGAATAAGGTGTCCAAATGCATTACTTCTTGCCCAATAGTCGAAACATGTTTTTCTTGTACGCCTCTACTCCCGGCTGGTCAAAAGGATTGACTCCCAGCATATAACCGCTTATGGCACAGGCTTTTTCGAAGAAATAAAACAGTTGCCCGAGGAAATAAGGGGTCGCTTCAGGTATCCTGACGACCATGTTGGGCACACCGCCGTCGACATGCGCCATACGCGTTCCCTCGGCAGCCTTTTTGTTGATATGGTCGAGCGTTTTTCCGGCCAGGTAGTTCAGCCCGTCCAGGTCATCGGCTGCCTTGGTAAGGCTGATGTCGGTTTCAGGCCGTTTGATTTCCAGCACCGTTTCGAACAGGGTGCGCTGTCCGTCCTGAATGTATTGTCCCATGGAGTGCAGGTCGGAAGTGAAGTCCACCGAAGCAGGAAAGATACCCTTACCGTCCTTGCCTTCGCTTTCCCCGTAGAGTTGCTTCCACCATTCGGCGATATAGTGACAGCGCGGTTCATAGTTGACCAGCAATTCGATGTTTTTGCCTTTGCGCAGCAGGATGTTGCGCAGGCCGGCGTAACGGTGGCAGTCGTTTTCCGAAAAGCCGCTTTTATACTGTTTCCTGCCGTCTGCTGCACCGCGCATAAGGGCGTCGATATCGATACCGGCGGCGGCCAGGGGCAGCAGCCCGACGGCGGTCAGCACCGAAAATCGCCCGCCTACATCGTCCGGCACCACAAAAGTGTCGTAGCCCTCCTGGGTGGCCAGGGTTTTCAAAGCGCCACGCGCGCGATCGGTTGTGGCGTAAATGCGCTCTTTGGCGCCCTGGCGGCCGTATTTCTCTTCCAGTTTTTGCCGGAACAGGCGGAATGCGATGGCCGGCTCGGTTGTAGTACCTGATTTGGAAATGACGTTTACCGAAAAATCGCGGTCGCCGATGGCCTCCAGTATCTGGGTATGGTATGCTGCACTCAGGTTGGTGCCGGCAAAGACAACGTCGAAATGTTTTTTCCTGCCGCCCCGGAAGGGGAGTGGTGGCGTGGGTTGGCAGAACTCAAGAGCAGCCTTGGCGCCGAGATAGGAACCGCCGATGCCGATAACGATCAATACTTCGCTCTGTTTTCGAATCCTTTTGGCTGCTGCCTTGATCCGCCTGAACTCCGACCGGTCGTATTTTACCGGCAGGTCCAGCCATCCGAGAAATTCGCTGCCGGGGCCGCTGTGTGATTCCAACAGTTTCGCGGCTGCGGCAACCTGCGGTTCAATAGCGGCGATTTCGTGTTCCGTAATAAACTGCTCCGTGGCAGTAGCGTCGAGTTGTATGCCTGACATGTGGGAAATAACAGTAAAAGATAACCCGCAGGTAACGGCAGGGCAGTTACCTGCGGGTAACAGTGTTCAGAAATTTTTCGATTTTAACTCGTAACTCAGCAAAAAGCCGTCGTATTTCACCCAACCGATCTGGTCGGACCAGTAGACGGTGTCGGTATTAAACGTCAGCGCCTGCTGATACGTGATCTTGGCGCAATTGGGGATGTCTCCGGCGATGGTGCTCACCGTCAGTCCGTCTTCGAGTACGGTATAGGTGGCCTGGCCTCCGTCGAACTTGTGCGTCCATGATTCACCCGCCTTGGCATTGGCCTTGTATTGCCAGTTATCGGCGCCGGCTATGGACTCGATTCCGGTGTAGAACTTGTCGCCGCAGGCTTTGTAAAAGAAGTTGTCGATACCTGCCAGTGCTGCCGGTTTCGGGGTGCCGCTTACGCTGACATTAAAGCTTCCATCTGCATTCTGGTCACCGTAGGTGTATGTGACATCACCGGAGCTGCCGAACAGTTCGTCGTAAGCAAAAGTGATGCTGTGACCGGTTTCCATGAATGGAAAGTTGGGGTTTGGTCCGCCACAATCATCATTGCCGTTATCTTTTTTACAGGAGGCAAGCATGGATAATGCGGCTGCTGCGCACAGCAGCAAAAAGGGCATTTGATTTTTCATAAAAGGTTGATTTAAAAGGTGGAAAATTGGAAATACAAAAATACCCCAATTACGCTGACCTGCAACGCCTTCGTATTATACTTTGGCCAGTTCTCCCTTCAAATAATCAATTACCTTGATCTCGACCGGATCGACACTGCGCAGGTCCGCGAGATAGTACGACGCCCAATCGCCGAGATACACCAGGTAAAAGGCCTTTTCAATCTGTGTTTTGCCTTTCGACCATACTTCAATCGAGGAACCGGTGAAGTGTTCCACGATCTCTTTATTGATGTCCATCCGGATGGAAGTGCGCTGGAAATCGTCGCGATTGCGCAGCCAGATCACGGCTACATCGGGGCGGTTATTGCGCCAGCCTACGAGTTCGTTGTGGTTCATTTCCGGCACAACATGGTGCCAGCAGAGCATTTTGGCGTTTTCATTGATCTGCTGCCGCCAACGAACCGCAACGGCTTCCATATGGTCGGCGATATACAACACCGGCGTTTTGTCGACCAAAAATCCGGCGATGTTTCTGGCGCGCTTCTGAATATCGGCATCGTCTTTTGCCAGCAGTTTTTGGGCAGATTTTACGGCAGTAAACAATTTGAGCGGGATCAGTTTTGCTGCGCGGAGCACGCCCATCTGGGCGACGACGGAGTAGCCGAGGCAGGCGCGGGGACTGCTCCAGCTTGTCGGCAACTGCACATAATCGAGGCCGTGGGCTTTGGCAAGTTCGATCAGTTTGCCTCCGGAGGCGATACAGACGATTTTGGCGCCTGTTTCAAGGAGTTGATGGAATGTACTCAGGGTTTCCTCCGTATTGCCACTGTAGGAAGAGCAAATGGCGAGGGTATATTTGTTGACCCAGGTCGGCGCCTGGTAGCCTTTGCTGACAAATACAGGCAATTTGCAATAGGACCGAACAAACTCCTGCAGAAAATTGCCGCCGATTCCGCTGCCGCCCATTCCGGATATCAGGACAGAACGGTACGGGGCGTCGTGTTTTTTCAGGTCGATTTTTGCTGCGATGTTGAGCGCTTCCTCCAACTGTTCGGGGAAACGCGCGATCATTTTGTTCATAAGTAAAGTGCTGCTTTGAGGTGTTTGCAAGGTGCGCGCAAAACTAACAGGATTTGAGGAATCTCATTTGCCGGATCATTCTATTCCTCCCGGACGGTAGAAATTTCTCCGCTCCGGAGGTTCACAATGATGCCGTTTGCTGGCGGGTCGCCGAACATGGTCAGCCGGGCCTGAAGTGCGACCCGGTCGCCGGCGCCAAGGCACGAAAACCCTTCCTGCAGGATTTGATTCAACTCCGCAGTGATCTTGTCTTCCGGATACCAATACACCGTTTTTTTATCGAGGATATCCTCCAGCAGTGATTCTTTGATGGCCTGAAGTTCGGGACGGCACAAGGGACTGGCATTGAAGGCCGTATTGAGCGAACGAAGTATTTGCACATGCATCCCCGAGCCGAGCATGCTGGCAGCCTTGTTGGCCTCCGTTTGAAAGGTCCAAACCGGAAAAAACGACTCGATACTATCGGCCGGAAACAGGGTGAGGCAGATATTAAAATAAACGTCGTCCTGGGTATCCGTCGTTTCCTGCGCTTTGTTGCTCCAGAAACGGTAATCGGCAAACAGATAGGGCTGGCGGCCCTCCCTGACCGACTGAAACACAAAACCCGGCAATGCCGCCTGAAACCAGCTCTCATCGGGCTGAAAACCGGCCTCTCCGGATTCGGGCCGGTGTGCCAGTACAGCCGTCAGAGTATCCCGGAGCCCGATCGCTTTGCGGTAATCGGCCATCATGTCCTGCGCGGTTTTGCCGGTATAGCCTCCGGCGACCGATTGAGCCAGGGCGGCGCACCGGTCGCGGGCAACGGCGCCAAAATAGCACAACATGCGTTTGCGGAGCAGCCAGGCACTGTCTTCCCGGAGCGGCTGAACGGCTGCGCAAAACACCCAGCCTTTGCGGTTATCGGCGGTTTGCACCAGCATCCAGGGGCTTTGATGCAACTGGTCATTAAACGAAATAACCGATTCGAAGCGGCTTACCTCGCCCAGGTCGGTCACGCGTTCTCCGGCTTTCAACAGGTGGAGGGCTGCGCTCTTTTTGCCGGGCGATGCCTGCAATGCAATTTGAGAAAATACGACAACCAGTTGATCCTGAGCAGGTTTACTGTTACAGCCTGCAATTAACAGACCGAGTAGAAAAACCGTATTACGCATTTGAAGTAAGTTTACGCACAAATCTATACAACGACCGAAAATCGCATTGTTGCATGAAGACCATCCGCCTTTCCTTATTTATCCTGTCAGTATGGAGCGCTTGCTCCGCTGCATACGGCCAGATCATCGACGATTTTTCCGACGGCGACTTTACCCAAAACCCGGCGTGGCAGGGCGACTTGTCTAATTTCAAGGTCAGTATGGCGGGGGAATTGCAACTGAATGCCACCGGTGCCGGCCAGTCGTCAATATGGGTCGGCGGAAATATGCCCGACAGCCTCATCTGGGAATTCAATGTCCGCATGTCCTTCGACCCTTCGGGTTCGAACCTGCTGCGGATCATGCTGCAAACCGATCAGCCCGACGCTGCCGCTTCAAACGGTTATTTTCTTGAACTCGGTGAAAGCGGCAGTGCCGATGCCATCCGCTTTTTCCGGCAGGATGGCACGGTCAGAACACAACTGGCCGCAGGGCAACCCGGCCTCGCAGCCAGTTCGCCCAACCTTAAAATAAGGGTAAAGCGCACGGCAATGGGCGAATGGACCGTGGAAGCCGCCGCTTCGGGCATGGCCTTGCAGCCTCAGTTCGTCGTGACCGAGAACACCTGGCCCGGCGGAACCGATCGCTTTTTCGGGTTTCAGTGCGTATACACCCCTTCCAACACCACAAAATTTTACTTCGACAATATCAATATCCGACCGGATGTGCCCGACACACAGGCGCCGGTGCTGCTTTCCGCCGTTGCAGATAATGCCGACGCCGTAACGGCGGTTTTCGATGAGGAACTTGATTCCGTTTCCGCAACGTTACCCGCGCATTATGAACTCAGCCCGGGGGGCGGACAACCGGCCTCGGTGGTGTTGCTTGCCGACCGGCGCTCGGTGCGCCTGAACCTGCAAGCGCCGCTGACAACCGGCACGTATACCCTGCAAACGCTGGCCATACAGGATGATTCCGGCAATGAGAGCGGGGTGCAAACAACAACCTTTACGTTTGTCAAAATCGATGCCGCTGAATTGTTCGATATCGTGATCAATGAAATAATGGCCGATCCTTCTCCCCGCGTCGGCTTGCCGGAAATGGAGTGGCTGGAGTTGTTCAACCGCTCCGGAAAAACGCTCGACCTGGCTGCCCTGCGCCTGCGCGACGCAACCGGGTCGCCTGTAACATTACCCGCGTATATGATGGGACCGGGCGAATACCTGGTCGTCACCGCAACAGCAAACACCGATTCGCTGCAGGCGGTAACACAGGGTACAGTGCTGGGCGCATCGATCAGTCCCTTGTTGCTCAATAACGACGGCGATATCCTGACCCTGACCGATGCCGGCGGAAATGTCATCGACCGCGTGGCATACGGCAGCGACTGGCATACGGAGTCCGGCAAGGACAACGGTGGCTGGACCCTGGAGCGCGTCAATCCCGACCTGCCCTGCCTGGGCCGGATCAACTGGCGCTCTTGCAATGTATTGCCCGGAGGAACGCCGGGAAAACAGAACTCCGTGTACAATACCGCTCCCGACCTGGCAGCCCCGCATGTGCTGGATGCATTTCCCGAATCGGCCACTTCGGTTTTGTTGCGTTTCACAGAGGGACTCGGCGGCGCATCAGCCTCCAATGCCGGCGCTTACCTGTTCAACCCGCCGGTAGCCGTCGTTTCGGCCGTGCAACTGCCGGGCGAACCTTCAAAATTGCGCCTGACACTAGGCGGACCGCTTCAGCCCCATATCCTGTATGCCATTGTGATCGGCACGTCTGTGGCGGACTGTTCGGGAAATGCGATCCCGGCCACAGATACCGCATTTGTCGGGCTGCCCGAAAAACCTGAACCGGGTGAAGTGGTGGTCAATGAAATGATGTTCAACCCTTCGACGGGCAACCAGCGGTACATTGAATTCTTCAACCGCAGCAGCAAGGTGTTCAACTGGGCCGAGTTTTTCCTGGCCAATTTTTCCGACGGCGCGGATGTGGAGGCCTTTGCCGATAACAGGCTTATGCTGCCGGGGAGTTACGACGTTTTTACGCCCGGTGTGCAGAATATCACCGGCCAGTTTAACAACATCCATCCCGAAAACGTGCTGGGAAACACCTTCCCTTCATTTGACGATAATTCGGGTAACGTAACCCTGTACTGGTCGAAAGGCGGTCAAACGGTGGTGGTCGACTCCTTTGATTATGCGGCTGGCCTGCACAACGGGCTGCTGAGTTCCAGCGACCGGGACGGTGTCGCCCTCGAGCGCATCGACGTAAACACGCCGACCAATCTCGCCTCCAACTGGACTTCCGCCTCACCCCTTGTGACCGGCCTTCCGGGCACGCCTACGCTTCCCAATTCGCAGCGTCGCAGCACGGCAGCCGCCGGCGACGAACTCATCACCCTGCCGCTTGCACGTCTTTCTCCCGACGACGACGGCTACGAAGATTTTCTGGAAATCCGTTACACATTGCCGCAGGCGGGTTTCGGTGCTACCATGACGATTTTTGACGCCGGCGGTATTCCGGTCCGACGCCTGGTCCGGCAGGATTTAATCGGAACCGAGGGCCTGCTGCGCTGGGACGGCGATTTCGACGACGGTACGAAGGCCAAACCGGGTATTTATGTGCTGTTCATGGAATTGTTCGGACCCTCCGGCGAGACGCGCCGCGTGAAAAAAGCGTTTGCGGTAGTGTCGCGTTTTTAGACGATTTTCTGGTTTGGCGGGTCGTTTTCTGACCCGCATATTTTCAATTTTCGATAATCAGGTACCATGACAAACACCTCACTATTTTTTCGCCTGCCAATCCTGTATGGGATAAGTATCCTCCCGGCAATCTGTTTTGCCCTTCTTTTTCCGGCCTGCGCCAGTAAAGCCCTGTTGCTCGATCCCGCCGATCTGGGCAAAAACTATTTTTACGAGGTGAGCCTCAACGACATGGAAAACGACCGACTGGCGGTAAGGCTTTCGGTGTATGGCATCAAGGCCAACACGGTAGATTTCAACTTTCCGCGCATCGTGCCGGGTATCTACGGCGCCATGGATTTTGGCCGCAATATTGTGCATTTGAGGGCATTTGCCGGCGCTGATACGCTACCGGTGGAGCGGACGGGCATCAATACCTGGAAAATCAGCAGGGCTTACCAACTTGATGAGATCCGGTATGAAGTCAACGATGGCTGGGAAGTCTTCGGCTCGGGTACGACGGAGGGGTTTTACAAATCGGCGGAGAGTTCGTTTACCAAGGACACGGTCTTTGTAATCAACAACAACTGCCTGTTCGGTTATTTCACCGGCGGCGAAAACTGGCCGGTATTTGTGTCTTTTGAAAAACCCGACGGCTTTTATGCGGCAACATCCTTGCGAACGGCGCCTGCCCAGTCGGGCAAAGACGCTTTTCAGGCGGCAAACTACCGCGAACTGGTCGATAATCCGATTCTGTACGCCCGCCCCGATACGGTCAACCTGAATATTGGAAATACAGTGGTCACAATAGCCTGCTATGCCGATTCCGGCGTAAAACTGGCGCCCGATATTGCCGCGAAAATCCGCCCCCTGCTCGAACAGCAGCGGGAATATCTCGGCGGCGCCCTGCCTGTGGAGCACTACACCTTTTTGATATACCACTCCCTGCTCGACCGGCCGGATGAATACACTGCCGACGGGCTGGAGCACAACACCTCGACCCTTTGTCTCTACAATTCCCAGATGGCCCCGGCCCTGCTCAACAGTTTTGTCTACGGCGTTGCAAGCCACGAGTTCTTTCACATCATTACCCCCCTGAATGTCCATTCCGAGGAAATTGAACGGTACGATTTTCTTGCCCCCAAGATGTCGCAACACCTGTGGATGTACGAGGGCATGACGGAATATACCACCATGCACATGCCCATCCGGCAGGGACTCGAGCCACTCGACGATTTTTTATCGGAAATACGGAATAAGGTGCAGCAAATGCAGCGTTTTGACAATACCATTCCGCTCACCGAACTCAGCCGGGCTGCGATGGACCGGCAGGACCAGTACTACAATTTTTACCTGCGCGGCGCGCTGGTTTGCCTCTGCCTCGACTTGCGCCTGCGCGAACTTTCACAAGGGAAATACGGCACGCAGGAACTGATGCGCGACCTCGCGGCCCGCTACGGAAGAAACAAGCCGTTCAAAGATGAAGAGTTGTTCGATGTGATAACTTCCATGACTTTTCCCGAAATTCGCGGGTTCTTCAGCGATTATCTCGAAAATGCCCGGCCTTTGCCCTTAAAGGCGTATCTTGAAAAGGCGGGACTGAAGTACAACGAAAAGAGTTCAAAGATCGAGGCATCATCCGACGCTACGCCGGAGCAACTTCAGTTGAGAAAATGGTGGCTTGGTCGTTAAATTTGTTCCTTTTACCAATCTAATCGGCATGAAATACAAACCGATCCTTTGCCTGTGCCTGTTGTCCGTCCTTTCGATTGGGGTATCCGGACAGGCACACCCCGACTCGCTTTCACAACCAACCCAAAGCCGTGTACTGCACTTTGCGGAAAGCGACGGCGGTGAAACCACCCGCGCTGTGGTCAATCTGCTGATTCACGACGAATTTGAAGAGACCGTGCTGGGGGCGACAGCGCTGTTGCAGCGCAAGGACCCCGCCTCCGTTCACGGAAAAATATCGCAATGGGACGGCCGCTGCCAGTTCAAAGTATCGCCCGGGGTGTATGACTTAAAGATACAACTCACCGGCATGGTCACCTTTGAACGCACGGCGCTGGAATTGCTGCCCGGCAGGCAATACGATATGGAAATCGAGATGGTCCGTATGCGGCCGCGGGTGCCAAGCGCGAAGCAACAGGCGGGGAAGAATTGAACGTTGGGCTGGTGCGTGGTGTGTTTGCTATTTTTGCGCCTAAATACGATGATGATGAAACGACTGATCTCGATACTTCCCGTTCTTGCCATTACCACTCTTTTTGCCCAGACGCCTGCAGGATACTGGCAGCAACGTGTTGAATACCAAATTGATGTGCGCCTCGACGACCAGAGCCACGCCGTACAAGGCAGGGCCAAACTCAAATACTTCAACAACTCGCCCGATACGCTCCGGCGGGTGTTTTTTCACTTGTACTGGAATGCCGTCCAGCCCGGCAGTTCGATGGCCTCGCGGGCCCGGAAAGAAACGAATACCCGGCTTTACAATGCCCTGAATGCGCTGCAGCCCGGTGAAACGGGCAAGCAGGAAATTTTTTCCGTATTGCAAAATGGCGGCGCCGTCGGCTACCGGGTCAACGAGACGATCATGGAGGTTACCCTCAGCCGACCGCTTAACCCGGGCGATTTTGACGTGTATGACATTGCCTGGCAGGCGCAGGTGCCGGCTTGTGTGATTCGGGGCGGGCGCAACAGCCCGGCAGGCGTCGCGTATTCCTTTACCCAATGGTATCCCAAAATGTGCGCTTACGACCGCTCCGGCTGGCATGCCGATCCCTATATCGGGCATGAGTTCTACGGAGATTTCGGGTCATTTAAAGTCGATATCACCCTGCCCAAAAAGTACATGGTGGCCGCTACCGGTGTATTGCAAAATGCCAGTATCATCGGTTTCGGTTATGAAGCGGATGGCGTAAAGCCGCCGCCGAACTATGGTTTCGTCAATGTCTGGAAATTCGCCGCCGATAATGTGCACGATTTTGCCTGGTCGGCAGACCCGGAGTATGTACACGAGAAGGTGCAAGCGCGCGACGGACTCACCCTGCACTACATCTACCGGCCCTCGGAGGCCACCACGCCGGTTTTCCGGGAGATGCAGGACATGACTACGCGCCTGCTGCCCTATATCGAGACTACCTTCGGCCCGTACCTGTACCCGCAGTTTTCCTTCGTACAGGGCGGCATGCGCGGCATGGAATACCCGATGATGACGTTGCTGGATATTAGCGGCGCCGACTGGCGTAATCCGGTGGCCGTCACCCACGAATGGATGCACAACTGGTACTACGGCATGATCGGCAACAACGAAAACGACGAGACATGGCTCGATGAAGGCTTGACCAGTTTTGCCTCGACGGATGTGCTTTTTCAGCATGATTCTGCCCTGGCTCAAAAACGGTTGCGCTATGCCTACGAGGTCGTCGGGCAACGCAATAGCCTCAACGATGAGCCGATGAGCACCCCCGCCAACCTGTTCGCCAATGAGGAAAACCTTTCCTATTGCGCCTATTCAAAAGGCGAGGTGTTTATGTGGCAATTGCGTTATATCATTGGCGATGAAGCGTTTAGAAAGGGTTTGCTGCGCTACTTTGCCGACTGGCATTTCAAACATCCCAACGGGGCGAATCTCTTGCGGACGATGGAACGCGTATCGGGTATGGAACTCGACTGGTACTATGCAGGCTGGATCAAAACGACCAAAAATATCGATTACAGCGTGGAATCCGTGACGGCCGACGGCGCTTCCGCTACGAAGATCGTCCTGAAGAATAACAGCAGCATGCCCATGCCTGCCGAAGTGCTGATTGACTTCAGGGATGGAACATCCGAGCGGCACTATATCCCGCTTGATGTACAGTACGGCGCCAGGAAGTTTCCAGAGGGAACGAACGTCAAGACGCACGAGCCCTGGAGTTTTGCCCGGGATGTATACGAATTCAATCTGGACAAACCGCTCTCCAGCCTGAAGGCCGTCACCATCGACCCCGGCGAATGGACGGCGGATACGAAGCGCGACAACAACCGGAAGGCATTCTGAGGTATTATTCCTCCACCTCCTTCCGGTTGTCCTCGGGCACCCGGTCGATCAGTTTGTTGTACGGATCGATGCCGGCACGAACGGGTTTTCCCTGCACCGTCAGCACAATAGTGTGTTCGCCGTTTCCGAGCCGGTGTTTTTTCAGGTATAGCGGTTGCGTCAGTTTTTTGCCGCTCTCTTCCACCTTGTCCTCGGCAAAAATGCCGATGTCGATGAGGTCGTTGGTATCCGGCGCTTCCGACTCGTTGCCTTTTTCGTCGGCATACATTTTTCTGGCTTTCACCTTGAGCGTTACTTCATACTGGTTATCGCCCGTTTTCTTCGCCTTGGCGCTGATGACGCGGTTTTCATACAGCGCTATCTTCAGCCAGGAGTCGTCCAGGTAATAGTGCAGCGAGTCGGGTACCACTTTTTTGACAAAATCATACAGGTCGTAACTGCCGGGGAAAGGCGGCGTTTCTTTCAATCCGAAACTGTCGCGGAAGGCGCGAATGGCGCCATTCAGGGTCGATTCGCCAACGTAGTCCTGTAGACCGTACAATATTATACTGCCTTTCTGATACCACTGGTAAGGCCGGTTGCAGTTGATGAACACGTTTTCCTTTTTGCTTTCACTTGCCCGGCCGCGCAGGTAGCGGTCGAGGTCGTATTTCAGAAACTGTTGCACGTTGTCCGGACCGTATTTCTGTTTGGCGATCATGAGTGCGGAGTACTCTGCGAGCGATTCGGACACGAGGTTGGCGCCACGGGTATAGTTGGGCGACACCTGGTGGCCCCACCACTGGTGTGCCAGCTCGTGTGCGGTCACGTAATACGCATAGTCGTAATCATTCGGATCGCTGAAATCGGCAAACCAGCCGCCATCTTCGGAATACGGGATGGTATTGGGAAACGACTGGGCGAATGCGGCATATCGTGGAAACTCAAGGATACGCACCTGCCGGAACTGGTAAGGCCCAAAGTTTTGGTAGAAATAGCCCAGTCCGTCCTTGAGCGAGGCCACGAAACGGTCGAGGTTGTAGGCATGTTCGGCGTGGTGGAATATCTCGATGTTCACCTCCTTGCCATCTGGCGATACCCATTTGTCGCGGAGTACTTCGTATCTGGCCGAAACGAGGTTGAAAAAGTAGTTGATCTTGCTGTCCTGCTTGTAATGGAAGTAATGCCGGTCGCCTTCCGTCCATTCGCGCTGCAGGTATCCGGGTGCTACCGCGATCTGGTCGGGTGTAGTGCTGACGATACATTCAAAGGTCACGAAATCGGCATCGTCGTTGAACAGCAGCGTCCGCTCCCCGTATGGATCGCGGTGGGGCGGCAGGTCGTCGGGTTTTTCCGGCAGGTCGTATTTCTTGCGGTCTTCGTCGCCTTCGAGTTCCAGGTTCTGGTCGTAGCCGATGGAGGGAATGCCGCCACTGGTGAAAGTACCGTTGAAGAGCACTTCGCGGCGATAGCCGTCGTTTACAAATCCCGGATTTTCTATGGCAGTGGTTACCTCAAGGGTTGCCGTGTCGCCGGGCATCATGGGGCGCGGCAGGGCGTAGATGCGGTATCCGGCAGTGTCCGGACGGGCGTAGAAAAATGTCATCGCAGGCCGCGGCATCAACTCGAATTTCGATACCTGAAGCGGCTGCTTGTCGAGCAGCAGGGAGTAGTGCTGGCCGTCGGCGGAGAGCAGGTGCAGGGAGTCGATCCGCTGGTCGGTCTTGTTCCTTATTTTTAATACCGCCCGCATGTTGATGCTCCGCTTGTCCGGAAAAATATCGGCATAGAGCATTACATCCGTCACCTTGGGTTGCTGGATCCTTTCGTACTTTTTGTATTTTTTCTCGTATTCCGACTGCAGTTTTTTCTGCTCTTTGCTGCTGCGATGTTTGTTCAACACGCTCACGTTGTAATAAATAAAACTTGCGCTGCCGAGCCAGACGATCGCCAATGCCGCCAGCCCGAGGCTGAAACGCGGATTCCAGCGCTGCCGGAATGCTTGCCATCGCCGTTTGAAACTTTGCTCGGCGCCCCTCGACCACAACAGCGCGGCGAGAAAAAGCAGGATGAACCCGAACGCCGTCCAGTACAGGTTGAACCAAAACAGGGGTTGTCCGAAATGCCCGAAATCGTTCATGTCGGAGATCAGATAGCCCGGTTTGAAACTGTAGAAGGCGAGGTTGTAGCCGTATTCCAGGAAATTGCGCAATACAAACATGACAATCCAGATACCCAGGCCGACGAAATGGCCGATGAACTTGTTGTTCACCAGCGCATGCACGAAAAAGGCCAGCATCGCCATTTGCAGGTAATCCCAGAAGGTAATGAGGTACAAGTCGATGAAATAGTATTCGAACTTGAAGTTGAAATAGCCGTGCAGCACCTGTACGATCACGCCGACGGCCATCGGCAGCGTAGCCAGCATCAGGCAAATGCCGACGATAGCGAGGAACTTGGAGCCCAGTTGCACCCAGTTCGGCACCGGCAACGCGTCGCCGATACTGGAAAAATTGGTGGCCCGATCGCGGTGCACCGTTTCACCCGCATAGAACATCAACAGGATAAATACGAACAGGCCATAATTGTATGTCTTGAACAGCAACATGTTCATCGTCAGCGGCCGGTCCGGAACGCCGTAGACCAGGTTGCCGATCCAGTCGTCGAGAAACAGAAAGATGACCGCCCCGAGCATGATGGAGATAAAATAAGTGTCGCGGAGGATGTTCCGGAACTCCAGTTTGCCCAGGTTCCAGAGGTTCGACCAGTCGAGCCGGCGGGAAAACAGCCGGGCGACAGACGGCAGGGCAACCCTGGCCGGCACGAGCGTTGTATCTTCTTTTTTAGCCTTTTTGCCCTTGCTGCGTTCGGCCACAAAACCCTGGATACTGAAGCGGAAATAGATGCCGAGCAAAGTGAGCAGCCCGATGCCCGTCCACAGGATTCTGTTCCATAGCAGATTGCCCTGTAACGGCACCAGTTGGGTGTTTTGCTCTGCCGGCGTCAGGTATTTGATGGCGTTGGTATGGGTATTAAAAGCGAAGGGGTCGAGCATATCGACCAGATCGCGTTTTTCAAGGTCGCGCACCAGAAAGTTGGCCAGCAGGTACAGGATGAACAGCAGGATGGAGGCCGAGTACAAAACCCGGTTGTTGCGGGTGATCGCCACCAGGCCGAAGAAGAGGCAACTGGTAAAGAACAGACTGGGCAGAAAAACCGTCAGGAAAGGCCAGAAATAGTAGGAAGCCACGTTGGGGCCGAAACGTTCGGGTTTGGCCCAGTCAAAAATCGGTCCCAGCCAGGAGCCGATGATATATCCCGCAATGGCGCCCGTACTGATCAGGATCAACACCGAAAAAGAGCCCCAAAACCGCCCCCAGAAGTAGGCGCCGCGGGTGACGGGTGTCGACAACAGGTATTCCTTGGTCTGGTGCTCGATATCGCGGTACAGGGGCACGCCCATGACGGCCGAACTGATGAGCACGCAGTAAATGCCCAGTATGGCCATGAAGCCGCTGATCGTCGCAGGGGCGTTGTGGTACACCTTTTCACTGGCGGGGGTGCCGCCGTTCGCCACAATGAGCGCCGTGAGCAGCAGCAGCACCAGGAAATATATATAAGTAGCCGGACGACGAAGCCGGTATTGGAGTTCGAAGAGAAAAATAGAAGAGAACATAGCGTGGAGTTGCGGGAATGGGCGGTATTCCCCTATAAAGTAACGAGGTCCATTTTTGTCGAAATAGCGTTGAAGTACACGTCTTCCAGCGACGGTTTCATGTGCTCAAAGCCGTTGCCGGGGTTTTCGTCGGCAGCGATCCGGATGAACAGTTTGCCTTCACTCAGGTTGGTGGCAATCACCCGGTATGTATTCCGATAATCGTCGACTTCGCTTTTGGCGATCGACTTGGCCCATATTTTTCCCTCCAGCATTTTGATGGCATCGTGCGGCGTTCCGACGTACAATACCTCACCGCCGCAGATAATGGCGAAGCGTTTACACAGGGTCTGGACGTCTTCCACGATGTGGGTGCTGAGTATGACGATGGTGCTTTCCCCGATCTCGCTCAGCAGGTTGTAAAAACGGTTGCGTTCCGCAGGGTCGAGTCCGGCGGTGGGTTCGTCCACGATCAGCAGTTTGGGATTACCCAACAAGGCCTGGGCGATACCGAAGCGCTGTTTCATGCCACCGGAATACGTGCCCAGGTTGCGTTTTCGGGCAGGCCAGAGGTTTACCTTTTGCAGCAGCGCATCCACGGCCTGTTTGCGCTCGCCGCTGTTGGCCAGGCCTTTGAGTCGCGCTATGTGGTCGAGCATCATTTCGGCGCTGACGCGCGGGTAAACCCCGAATTCCTGGGGAAGATAGCCCAGTTGCCGGCGCACCTGCTCGTGTTGTTTTAATACGTCAAGGTCGCCGAGACGGATGCTGCCGCTGCTGGCATCCTGCAGGGTGGCGATCGTGCGCATCAGGGTGGATTTGCCTGCGCCGTTCGGACCAAGCAGTCCGAACATGCCCTGGGGAATGGTGAGGGAAACGCCATTAAGGGCCTGGACCCCGTTGGCGTATGTTTTCATAAGGTTTTCAATAATGAGTTCCATGCTGTAAGATTGTCACATCCTGTTAAAAAATATCACGCGATAGCGTATGGGCAAAAGTATTGTTTGTGAATCTTTTATTGTGGAATATCGACAAACAAAAAAGCGCCCGGTCTTTACGACGGACGCTTTACTTGTTTTCATAGCATTTTTACGATCAGAATTTCATTACCTGGTGGCTCGCGGTGCTGCCGTTTTCAAAAAGGACGCGCAAATAATAGGCGCCAGCAGGCGGGTTGCCCAATAGCCAGATGTTCCACTCACCGGAGGAAATCTCTGTGCTTTGCAGCGGCAACACCCTGCCGCTGGAATCGTACATCTCGACCGCGCTGATTTTTTCGCCTGCTTTTACCCGGAATTCCCTGCTGACGGGGTTGGGCTTCACTTCCAGTGCAGTAACGCCCTTCGGCTCCGTTACCGGCGTAAGGATGTTGATGCCCTGCCCTTCGACGATCTTGTAAAAGTTATTGACGGCCAGGTTGGTGAACACCTCGTTCAGCCCCGAGGGCCAGCGCACTTCAAGCGAGTCGATAGTGCCCGCCTCGTTCAACCCGAAATGCTGGCGCAGGTCGTTCTGGCTCTGAAACGAGTTATGTGCGGTCACCTGCCTGATCTGCCATACGGTGTTTCCGCCCAGGTCTGCTTTTAGGCGCAGGGTGGCGCCGATAGCCGAGCGGTTACTCGTACTCCCCTGCAGGGTAAATTGCGCCCACTTGCGGTTGCCTGCCAGTGTAGTATTGCGGAACAATGCCCTGCCTTCACCCGGGCCGTTGGTATAAAAGTCCAGGTCGCCGTCGTTGTCATAATCTGCGAAGGCGATGCCGCAAACATTACTGCCCGCCGTACCTGCCGTGGCTGCAGCCGTAAACGTGCCGTCGCCGTTGTTCTTGTAATATTTTACCGCCGCTACACCGTCTTCCGTCGTCAACACGTCGAGGTAGCCGTCGTTGTTGACGTCGCCCCAACAATTGGCCAGGTGTCCGACGGTAGTGGTAAAGGGCGTCGTTACAGATTGATAGTTGCCGCCGTTGTTGCGGTAAAAGCGGGTCGGGGCCAGGGCGTAGTTGGTAAGACATACATCGAGGTCGCCGTCGTTTTCCACGTCAATAAAATTATAGGTCTGGCCGTCCTGCGGACTCATGAACGGCACGCCGGTGAGGCGTTGCAGGCTGAACGTGCCGTTTTCCTTGAGCATGTTCCGGTAGTTGAAATCGGGTAACGGCCCCGGCGGATTGGCCACCGGTCCGCTGCCGATGAAGAGGTCCATGTCGCCGTCGAGGTCATAATCGGCCCAGACGGGCACCGTATAGGCGCCCAGCATATCGGTAAATTCATATCCGGTGATCTGGTTAAACGATCCGTCGGTATCCTGCAGGTAAAAGCGACAGGAGAAAGGCCCCGAAGGGTGGAAACCGTTGGCATGGACAAAGAGCGGGTCGAGCCTGCCGTTGTTGTCGGCGTCGGCAAGGGCGCAATCCCAGGCAGAGTAGTCGGAAAAGTTGGGCAGGCTGGTGTTCAGTACGGAAAAGGTATTGTCGCCATTGTTGTGGTGAACGCCCGAGATCAGGCTCGCCGTGATGCAATCCGGATGCCCGTCGTTGTCCATATCGCCCCAACTGGAACCCGCAGCACCCTGCCCGGTGGTGGCGCCGCTGACATTGGTGAGTTGAGAGAACTGGCCGTTGCCGTCGTTGTGGAACAGGAAACGCTGGCTGACGAAGATATCGGGAAGGTTATCATCGTCGAGGTCGATCCAGGCCACGCCTTTGTAGGTGGCGGCCGTATTGGCAAAAGAGACGAGCGGGTTGCCCGGATCGGTCACTTTTAAAAAAACGCCCTGGGCGTGGAGGCACCAGGGAAAAAGCAAAAAGAGGAGCATCAGTTGTTTCATGTGTCGATTTGTGTTTGGTGAACTTTTGCCCAAAACTGACTTTTACACGTCGAAATAGAGTCAATTCCGATAAAGTTTGACCTTTCTGATGTCTCTATGACGGGTTACGACCCCGCAACCGTTTTACATTTGTCCCACACAACGACTACTGACCTATGGTGCCCGAACCTTCCTTTGATACATGGCCCGTCATATTCCTGATCGCCGCCGTGCAAGGTTATTTTATAGCCCTGATCCTGTGGCGCTGGAAAAACGGTAACCGGAGGGCCAATCGCCTGCTGGCCGTTCTGCTGCTGCTTTTTGCACTGACCATGTCGGAATACGTGTTGTACTGGACCAATTACATCTTCCAGTACATGCACGTGGCCAACCTGAGTTCCCAGTTTCCATACCTGTTCGGGCCCCTTGTCTGGTTGTACCTGCGCAGCATTTACACACAAAAGCCGCTGCGGCTCCGGGATGCCTGGCACCTGGCGCCTTTTGTCCTGGCGACCATCCTGTATCTGCCGTGGCACCTGCTCGATGCGGAACTCAAACGGGAAGCCACGCTCACGCAGCACAATTTTCCGGTCAGCATGCCGGTCCTTCGTGCCCTGCTGTGGAGTCGTATTGCACACCTGATCGGCTATGCGGTGTGGAATTTTATGTACATCCGCCGTCAGCCGCGGGTTGGTGCCACTACACGCTGGGCGATGTCGCTCAATCTGTTCTACACCGGATTCGTGCTGGCCTACACGTCCTATTTCATCCTGATTCGCTTTCCGTTTTTCAACCTCTCCTGGGATTATCACATTTCGGCAGCCATGACGGCCTTCATTTACCTGATCGCATACGCCGGGTATACCCAGCGCGCGGTGTTTGATGGTTACCACTGGTCAGAACCCAATGCCCCGGTCAAGTACCGTAACTCGGGCCTGACGCCGGAGGCCAGCCGGTCGCTGTTGCAAAACCTGACCAGCCTGATGGTTCAGGAAAAATACTTCCAGGACCCGGAGATAAGCCTTGAAAAACTCGCTACGGCGCTCAATTCCGGAAAACACCACGTATCCCAGGTCATCAACGAGCACCTCGGCGCCTCCTTCTTTGAATATGTCAACCAACTCCGCGTGGAAGAGGCCAAACGGCTGTTGGGCGAAACCAGCCGCAGCGACCTTCATGTGATCGAAGTGGCCTATGCGGTGGGCTTCAACAATAAAGTGTCGTTTTATTCCGCCTTCAAGAAATCGACGGGCATGACCCCGACGGAATACCGGCGGAGCCACGGAAAAAGTGACGGGAGTGACGCGCAGCCGGGCGCTGTGTAACACAATTTGACCGATTGCAAAGTCATTGCCTACTGCCAATGGATTCCCGTATTTTTACCGCATGATGGCCAACACGACCGGCGCCGTATTCCGTATTACGGCCTTATGGGCTTTCTCCGAATGTGCTTTGGGAGGTGTCATGCACGCCTTGAAAATTCCTTTCACCGGCATCCTTGTAGGAGGCTTTTCGGTCTTAAGCATTGGTATGCTGGCGCATGTGAGCGGGCGCAGTGCCGCCGCGATGTTGCGCGCCACGCTTTTGGTAGTATTGGTAAAGGCCATCGTCAGCCCGCACTCGCCGCCGACAGCCTATCTGGCCGTAGGGTTCCAGGGACTGGCCGGCGCACTGATCCTCAGCCGGGTGCGCCCGTTTGCTTTGGCTGCGTACCTGTTCGGCTTTCTGGCCATTCTGGAATCGGCGCTGCAAAAGATACTCGTTCTGCTGCTGTTTTTCGGGAAATCGCTGTTCGAGGCCTTCGACCTGTTTGTGGGAGGTGTCCTGGACGACTTTGGCCTTCACAACGAGGTTTCCTGGTCGGTAGTAGCGGCAGGTTGCTATATCGGACTGTATGCGGCCTGGGGTCTGGTCCTGGGTTATTGGATCACCCGGCTGCCCGGTCAACTGGAACGCAGGGCTGCCGAATATACCCTTTTGGATTTATCAGAGGGCACACGACAGGCGCCTGTTCCGGAGAAGAAAAAAAACAAATGGCTCATGCCCTTGCTGGTGCTGGTTTTCATCGTCTGCGTGTTCCTGTTTGCGGGCGGCAAGGCATCGGGGGCGCAGAAGGCGTGGTATGCCGTAGTACGTACGGCGGCAGCGTTGTTTGCCTGGTTTTTCCTGTTGCAGCCGGCCATCGCCTGGTTCATACATCGGTGGGCTGCAAAGAAAAGCGCATCCGAAAAAGGCGCAGTGCAACAAATCCTTGCTTTCATGCCCGAATGGCAGGCAAGGGTCGGGCCCTTGTACCGGCATGTCGCGGCAAAACATCGCGGATGGCGCCGTATTCCGGCCTTTGTGATCGGGATGTTTGTCCTGGCGGTATATGACACCCGGGAACCCGAGGGGCAATCATCGTAACCGGGAGCGCCTGACCGGCTGTATAAATATTAAAAACATGACGCTACCGCCACTTCACGGCCTTATTCTCACGGGAGGACACAGCACCCGGATGGGCAGTCCGAAGTGCCTGCTCGACTACCACGGCAAGCCGCAATACCGGCACGCGGCAGCATTGCTGGCGCCTTTTTGTGAAAGGGTATTCCTCTCCTGCCGGGAAGCACAGCAAGACTGGTTTGAAGGGTTCCCGCTGGTTTTTGATATGCCTGATTTTGGCGGTATCGGACCGATGAGCGGGGTGCTGTCTGCCATGAAAGGTTCGCCGTCGCCTTCGGCCTGGTTCGTGCTTGGCTGCGACTATCCCATGCTTGAAAGCGCCGATGTGGCGCAATTGATTGCCGCAAGAGACCCAAAACGGGTGGCTACCGCATTTCTTAACCCCGACACCAAAGCACCCGAACCGCTGGTCGCGATGTACGAATCAGCAGCCCGGGATTTAATGCTCGAATGGTTTGGACAGGGAAATCAGTCCCTGCGTGTATTCCTGGAACTAAATGATGTTGTTCTTGTAAGGCCGGATCGACCGACACGACTGGAAAGTGTAGATACGCCCGGCCAAGTACCGCCGTCCAGGTACCGCCGGCTTGGTACCGCCGGCTTTAGCCGGCGAAAACGCATTATTCCCAAATAGCATTAAAGCGACAATCATATTGTATTGGAATCAGGGAGAGTTCGCCGGCTAGGTACCACCGGCTTTAGCCGGCGAAAACGAATCAATCCAGATAAGTATTTAGGAGACAATCAAATTTACTGTATCTATTGCGTTTCGCCGGCTAAAGCCGGCGGTACAGCGGTACCCACCTCACCGCACCAAAGTCACATCCCCCCGGTACAACACCTTTTCACCGTCTTTGAACAGTACCTCCGTTTCGTACACAAATACTGCCGGCGGGACTTTTTCGCCCTTCACCTTTCCGTCCCAGCCCGAAAAAATATCGTTGGGCATGAAATCGCGGTTTTCAAACACGGCTTTTCCCCAGCGGTTGTACACACGCAAATACAGCACTTTATCTACGTCTTCTCCGCCGAAAATGGTAAAGAACTCATCGCCGTCGGTGGTTTTATCCGGCCAGAAGACATTGGGTACATACACATACCGCTCTTTGTTGACGACGATCAGGCGGTCTGCCACGGCCTCGCAGCCATTGGAGTCTGCCACCGTTACGCGGTAGCGAAAACTGTGGTCCGGGTAATACAAACAGCCATCGCACAACAGACTGTCGAGTTCGGAGGGCGTAACCGAGGTATACACGGCGCGGGAAGAATCGCTTACAGCCGTGCTGCGCCACACTTCGATCGACTGCCCGAGGTGGATAGTGGTATCCGGGTCGAGCACCACCAGGAGTTCGGCGGGTTCCACGAGGGTCACGAGCGTGTCCCATTCGCAGCCGTTGGCGCCCTGAATGGTCAGCAGGTGATCGCCGGGCTCGAGGTAGGTCAGCGTGGGGTCGAGGTTGAAAGGTTTGTCATCCAGCGCGTAAACGAAAGGCCCCTGCCCATCGATCACACTGTCCACCCGGATCACGCCGTCGCGGCTTTGGTAGCAGCTGATATGTTTGAGAAACAGGCCTGCTCCGGTGGGTATTCTCGGTTCGGTTACCTGGACGCTGTCGGTTGACGAACAGCCGTTGGCATTGTTGGTCACCGTGAGGGTATACAAGCCTACGCTATCCACTTTGGCGCGCAGGCGGTCGGCGCCCGAAACGATATGTCCGAGCGAATCACTGATCCAGGCATAGGAGTAGCCGGCCGGCGGGTCCACGCTGACATCGAGTTCGGCGGGAAACTCGGTGCAGTTCAGGGCCTGCGGTTTTTCGAGTTCGATTGTCGGGCGATACGAATCGGGCAGGATATTGATAAAATGCGAGCTGGCGCAGGGCGGATTTTGCTTGCAGGCGTTCGCGGCCTGTACGCACAGGTTGCCGCTTTGGGTGCCGGTGGTAACCTGCACGATGTTGCCTCCCGGGCCGAGTATCACAGCCGGTACCGAGTCGCCATTGACCAGCGTACCCGGCGGCCCCGACCAGATATAGGCGCCGGCGCCGGCAACGGGGTCTACCGAAAACTGGAAGGTGGCGCCCGAGCAGAGGTCTGTCGGCCCGGTGATGGCGCCCACCATGCCGAGTGCCGGCTCAAACACGGCGTCGTTGGGGGTCACTTCGATGGTGAAGTTGCATAAATCGCCGGCATAGCCGTCGACCAGCAGGTAATAACTGGAACCCGGGTTCAGGTTCGATACGGTTACGGAGACGGGGGTGATACCGCCGAACTGTTTGCCGATGTTGCAGGCCAGCGGGGCCGACTTACAGTCAGAATACAGGGCGATCTGGACGCCGTTGCTGTCGTTGCAGAAGAAAGGAGAAGCAGTAAACGTTGCCGTCGAGGTGTTGGCGATAAAACCGATCCACTGCACGTTTTCGAGCGTGCCGCAGAAGTCGATGGAGTCGCCGCCATCAGAATCACCGTTGATGGTGGTACCGATATAACCGTCGAAGTTGCAGAAAATACAGGCGTCTTCGCAGTTGCCTGAAATTTGGGAGGAGAAGGTACAAGGGGTGGGAAGCTGGGCAAAAAGGCTGGCTGTGGCCATTGCCAGCACAAAAGGCAGGAGTGCTGTTTTAACCATGGAATCGGCATTTAGAAATTGAAGATTGCGGATTAATCGCCGGGTGCCGGGGGCCTGCTTTCCGGAGATGCAAAAACTGGATTATCAAGTGTAAACAAGGCCTAAACGCGGCCTGTCCCGGTGAATTGTGCGGTTAAGAAGAAAGTGGGATAATTTAACTTTGGGAGGGTAGGGGGGCAGTTGAATGGCTGTAGTTGACCGGGTTGACAATATCCTGGCTGGTGTTAATTTCCGGGATTAAATCACACAAAAAAAAGCCCTCTTTTTTCACGAATTTTTGAAAAAAGAGGGCCTGAATAAGTACTGCTGGCAAGAAGCAAAACTATTTTTTCAACACACTCGCCACCAAATCCGCCGCTTCCTGAAATTCCACGGCGCCCATGACCTTCAGACCGGATTCGTCGATAATCTTTTTGGCGATGTCGGCATTGGTGCCCTGCAGGCGCACGATAACCGGGACAGGGATATCGCCGATCTTTTTATAGGCATCCACTACCCCCTGTGCCACGCGGTCGCAACGCACGATACCGCCGAAGATGTTAATGAGGATGGCCTTTACGTTCGGGTCCTTGAGGATGAAACGCATGGCGTTTTCCACGCGCTCGGCGTCGGCGGTGCCGCCTACATCGAGGAAGTTGGCGGGCTCGCCGCCGGAAAGTTTGATCAGGTCCATGGTGGCCATGGCCAGACCTGCGCCGTTGACCATGCAGCCCACGTTGCCGTCGAGTTTGACGTAGTTGAGATCGTATTCCTGTGCTTCCACGTCGGCCGGGTCTTCCTCGTCGGTGTCGCGCAAGGCTTCAAGGTCTTTGTGGCGGAACAGCGCATTATCGTCGAGCGTGACTTTGGAGTCGACGGCAATGATATGATCGTCGCTGGTTTTCAGGCAGGGGTTGATTTCGAACAGGCTGGCATCGGAGCCGGTGAAAGCGGCGTAAAGTTTCAGCACAAAATCCACCATCTCCTTGAAGGCCTGGCCGCTGAGGCCGAGGTTGAACGCCACCTTTTGCGCCTGAAACGGGCGCAGACCGAGCAGTGGGTCGATGAATTCCGTGAATACCCGGTCCGGGGTTTCTTCGGCTACTTTTTCGATATCCATACCGCCGTCGGGCGAATACACGATCACGTTGCCGCCACGACCGCGGTCGGTGAGGATGCTGATATAGAATTCCCGGTGTTCGCTCGGGCCGGGGTAAAATACGTCCTGGGCGACAAGCACCTTGCGCACTAATTTGCCTTCGGCAGAGGTCTGCGGCGTAATCAGGTGCATGCCGACCATCGTCTGTGCGAGTTCGCCGGCCTGTTCAGGACTCTTGGCGAGTTTTACGCCACCGCCCTTGCCGCGACCGCCGGCATGTACCTGGGCCTTGACGACGCACCAGTCGCTGTTGTACAGTTCCTTCAATTTTTTAGCGGCCTCTACGGCTTCTGCGGCATTGTAGGCTACAATGCCTTCCTGGATTTTTACGCCAAACGATTTGAGTAATTCTTTCCCCTGGTATTCGTGCAGATTCATATTGTCTGTGTGAGTCTTGGATGATCAGTGTTTTAATTGGCGGCCAAAAGTAAGGCGAATTCACCGGAGCATCGAAAAGGCACGGATTTTTTTCAAAAGGCCAAGTAGAAGGGTGGGGTATTGTTAGCGCTTATTTTCCTCAGTTAAGATTTTCTTTATTGTATTTTCTATTTCGACAAAAAACCGGAACGTTGAGGGACGGTATCAAAATTCAAGTCAATGCCTTTTTTGTCCTGTTGTAAACACCTGTCCACTCTAAAACGAGTAAATACGAACGTTGCCCGCCCGTGATTCGGACGGTTGATTACATCATGACAAGGGAACGTTGG
>ERZ724519.37-NODE-37-length-46400-cov-6.285425_pt1 | contig 46400 bp, 37 predicted proteins | sample MGYA00376052_ERZ724519 | MGnify/ENA primary metagenome ERZ724519 (study PRJEB28724, sample SAMN07190883) | activated sludge metagenome | isolation source: activated sludge of sewage treatment plant in Hong Hong | place: Hong Kong | collected 2016-03-17 ... | reverse complement strand
TACAGGACTTGGGCTGTGTTAAGCAAATCCTAAACCAGGTAATTGGGTGAAACAATAAAGTTGGTCAATCGCTCTCCAGAAGAAAACAATTACAAACCATCAAAACCAATTACCATGAGAACAATTTTATACACAATGTTTATAGCCCTTGCGCTGGTTTCCTGCAAATCAATCGAAACCATGGTAGAAAAAGGAGAGTATGAAAAAGCATTCAACTACGCAGTAGATAAGCTGGCAGGAGAAAAAAACAAAAAGACCAAATACGTAAAGGGTCTGGAAAAAGCTTATAGGGAATTGAATGACCGTGATTTGAAAAAAATTGCCTCGCTCGAAAGATCTGCTGCGGTAAGCAGATGGGAAGACATCTACGATGTATATAGCAGAATGATGTCAAGAAGAGATAAAGCCTCTGCCCTTGTACCCCTGATCAGTGAAGATGGTTATGAGGCATTAATGGATCTTAGTGATCTGTCGGCTTACCGTCTTGATGCCCGGGACAAAGCATTGGAAGCCTATTATACAGAGGCGGTTGAAATCTTAAATGATGCGAAGAAATACAATGATAAAGTCCTGGCCAGAGAGGCAAAAAAATGGCTGGATAAAACAGACCGATTTGCCGCTTCTTACAAAGATGTTTCCATGCTCAAAAGGACAGCCATTGATTTGGGTATTGTGAACATAGGCATTGACGTCAAATGGGATAAAAACGCAGCTTTATCAAAAACCATTTACGACAAAATAGCCGCCATCAGGCTCGACAAGTTGGGCAATGAATGGGAAAGATATTACCTGTTTGAGAAGGATAAAAACTACGACAGTTACATTGTGATTGATTTTTCTAATCCTGAGTTTGGAGCTGAAAGAGAAAATGTAAACAACTACGAATTGGTAGCCATGGTAGAAGATGGAATTGAATACCTCTACGACGATAAAGGTAAAATCGTAAAAGACAGTTTGGGAAATAAGATTACTGTACCCCGCAAAGTATTGACCAAAGCTTGGGTTTCTGAAATTTTCCGGGAAAAATACAGCAAACTTGAAGCAAAAGTTTTGGTCTACAGAGAACTGAAATCGCTTCCTGTTAACAATGTACCTGTTAAAGTGTACCACGAATTTAAAGACAGTGCCGTCAGATACACAGGCGACAAGAGAGCTTTGAACAATGATATCATGAACAGGCTCGACAACTACATCGAGGGTTTTCCTTCAGACAGAGATGCGGCCGAATATTTGGGTACCTACATGGCAAATGCGGTTGAGTCTGCTATTCGAAATTTAAATTTGAGTTAATGGTAGTTAATTATGCGATGGGCAAAAAAAAGCCGAAGGAGTTATGTCCTTCGGCTTTTCAGTTTTAAAATTAAGTTGTTGTTATTTTACAAACGAATTCACTTTTATCCTCATGTTCAATTCATGGTGCTGCCCTGGCAAGAGGTCTAAGCTTTCAGGCGTACAAGCTGACTCAATGCACACAAAATGACTATAATCCGAAGGATTGAGATCAGAAATGGTCTTACACTTTTCTTCCCAGGGATTCCAAACCACCATTGCATTGCCCCCTTCCGACACTATCTCGATCTCTCTGTTGTACACCGGATCTACGAGTTTGGCAGCTCTGGTGTGAAGGTAAATACGATCAGTCTCTTCTGCAATCATCAAATCACCTAGCTGTTCAAATTCCTGACCTGCGCGGGTCTTGTCAATATAGCGTTTGCCTTGTAAACCCTCAATCACTGCACAATGAATATCGCCCACAGCAAAATAAGTGTGTAAAGCCTGGGTTACAGGCATGGATGATTGTCCCAGGTTGTGGGAAATCAGACTGATGTCCATGATACTGTTAGAGGCTGCCACTTTCAATTCCAACTTCCAACGATATGGCCACAGTGCGAAGGTATCTTCAGATGAATTTATAACCATAGTGCAATACACTACACCTTCGCATTCCCTGTAACTTTCCATCTGCCAGGGCATCGTGCGCACAAAACCATGTTGGGCATGTCCTTGTCTGGGACCAAACCAGGGCCAACAAACAGGAATGCCTCCTCTCACCGCTTTGGGACCATGCAAATCTGCCAATGCACTGCAAAAAAGAACACCACTTGGCTGATCAAAGGGCTGCCATTGGGTGATGTGTCCACCTTTGTTAAGTATTGAAACTTGAGGGCCGTTCATCCTGGTTATTCTTGATTGTACCCTTTGCCGGTTGCTGCCCAATATACTCCTCCAAAGAGGTGTTCCAAAAATACGGCATCTGAATACACACCTGGCAAATGACCTATAGCTGTGTAAAAGGATCTGCCACCATCGTATTCATGGTACCAGGAAATAGGATGTTTGCCATTCATGCCACCATTTGGATAATCAGCGGTAGGTTTGCCCGCAAAATATGAGCCTTCATCAATTTCAAGCAGGTAATTAAGTCCTGTTGTTTTTTCAGGTCCCAGTACATACCATTCGTCTGTAAACCAATGGGGAGATTGAAAAGAGGCCATTCCTATAAACCTGCGGTTCAAAGGATGCAGGCGAGCCGTTTGAATAGCAGGATGGGTGATAAACATGCGTCCTACCAATTTGGTATACCACTCCCATTCGTACTCCGTATCCGAAGCACTGTGAATGCCCACAAAGCCTTTGCCACCCTGAATAAATTTTTGCATAGCCATTTGTTGTGATTCGTTGAGTACATTACCGGTAGTATTTAAAAATACAATAACATCATACTCTTTTAGTTTTTCATCTGTAAACCAATCTGCATTTTCCTGCCATTCTACGTCAAAGAAATGTCGGTTGGCCATCTTTTGAAAGGCCTCCACCCCATCTTTGATGGATTCATGGTGCCAGCCCATGGTCCTCGAAAACAAAAGAACCTTAAATTGTTTTTGGGCGGAAAGTTGGCCCATCGGCAGGTGCATGATTATCACAAAGCAAAGCATCAAATATTTTAAATTCCTTCTCATCTTTGCAATGCCATTTGTATGGCTTCATCCGCAAGCGCAGCCATGATTTTAAAACATTTCACTGTTGGGTGAACTCCATCTTCGGCCATTTCTTTGTCTAGCCCATTAGTCTCATTTTTCAGTGCGGTGTGGTAGTCCAAATAAACAAGTCCATACTGCTCTGCTACCATTTTTATAGATTGATTGAGTGAAACTATTTTGTCACCCGCATTTTCTACACTTGGGCGCCAGTAGATGGCTGATGCTGGCAAAACAGAGGCCAACACCACTCTGATGTTATTGGCGCGCGCCAGTTCAACCATAGAAATGAGATTGCCCAGTGTAAAGCCCTCGTCATAAGGACCTGTATTTTCTGCCACATCATTGGTACCCAAATTGATCACCACCACTTCAGGACCCAATTCGATAACATCTTTTCTAAACCGAATCAAACCCTGTGTCGTCGTCTGACCGCTAATACCCCTACCCACAAAATGATTGATTTCAAAAAAATCTGGCAGTGCTTTTACAAAACCTTCTGTTATGCTATTGCCAAAAAAAACTGCCTTTGGCCTTTTTTCATTCCTTACCTTTAAATTATCGCTTTGATATACTTCTATTTGTGAAAAAGCGATGGCGTTGACCTGAGCCTGCGTTTCGTTGACCATAAACAATAAGATTACTATCAAAAAATTGAGAAATTGATTTTGTTTCACTTCTATTGCTTTATTATTTCACTACTAATTATTTCCACAATTCGTTTGCCTGCATTGCCATCCCAAAGTTCGGGTTTTTCGCCTTTTTTCCAAAGACCCGCTGTCATCTTGTTAAGGGCTTCCACTATTTTTTCGTCAACTGTGCCCACCATTTCGTTGGTACCAATGGTTACGGTTTCAGGCCTTTCTGTGGTGTTGCGCAGGGTCATACAGGGTATTCCCAAAATGGTTGTTTCTTCTGTTATTCCTCCTGAATCTGTGACCACTCCCTTTGAATTTTGAACCAGGTATATAAAAGATAAATAATCCATTGGATCGGTGAGATACAGATTGGGATATTGCTTGCCAATGCCATCAAATATTTTTCGGGTTCTGGGATGGATTGGAAAAATCATAAGGTGGCCATTGGCATGATCGCTTAACAAAGAAAGCAATTTATCAAGGTTTTCTGGTGCATCAACATTGGAAGGTCGGTGCAAAGTGACCACCAAAAAAGGCACATGAGCCAGGTTTAAAGTTTCAAAAAAAGCGGGTTTCTTAAGATTGGGCAATTGGGTCACCAACGTATCGATCATGGTATTACCCACAAAAAATATCTGATCAGGCAGAGCCCCACGCGTCAATAGATTTTCATTGGCCTGACGAGAAGTAGTAAAATAATAATCTGCTATACTATCGGTTACAATGCGATTAATTTCTTCGGGCATGGTCATATCTCCGGATCGAATGCCGCCTTCCACGTGCGCTACTGCCACTCCTTCTTTTTTGGCTACCAATGTGCAGGCCATGGTGGAAGTAACATCACCAACCACAATGCATAGGTCAGGTTTTTCTACCCTCAATGCTTCTTCGTAAGCCACCATAATTTGCCCTGTTTGGTAAGCCTGGGTGCCTGAACCTACGCCAAAGTTGATGTTAGGTGGCGGTATATGGAGCTGGTCAAAAAAGTGCTGACTCATCGCTGCATCATAGTGTTGGCCGGTATGTATAAGTCGATAGCTGAGTGGTTTTGGCTCCTTAGCGTTGTGTGCATGCAGCGCATGGATGATAGCCGCAATTTTAATGAAATTGGGCCGGGCACCCGCAATGATATCTATGTTAAGTGACATGTGTCTTTGCAATGTTTATAAAAAACAACTCAGTTTACTTTGATGAAGATGCCATCTCCGGCTTCACCCACCATTCTGCCTATCGGATGGACAAACCGGCCCAGTCCATGATTTGCCAGGAGTTCTTCCACCTCATTTTGACAAGAAGGTTGTACAGCAATCAGTAAACCTCCACTGGTTTGTGGGTCTGCCAAAATTGATCTTGCCCTCTCCCCGTCCAAATTTTTGTGGAAGTCAATTTTATGGCCGTAGGCTTTGAGATTGCGAGCCGTACCACCCGGCAAAGAAGACAGTGAAAGATAAAACTCCAACTCAGGAATGATATGGGGTATAATGTCAAAATTAATTTCAGCCAAAAGCCCGCTGCCTTCTGCCATTTCTGTAAGATGACCCAGCAAACCAAAGCCCGTAACATCTGTCATGGCATGTACTCCAGTCACCGCCCCCAATTTCTGGCCTATGTTGTTGAGTTGCATCATCTGACGTGCCGCTATGCCCTTGTGCTCTTCTTTGAGGATGCCTTTTTTTTCTGCTGTGGTGAGAATGCCAACACCCAAAGGTTTCGTGAGGTACAAAAGATCACCATCTTGGGCAGCATTGTTGGTTTTTAAATTCACCACGTCTACCAGTCCGCTAACGGCCAGCCCAAAAATAGGTTCCGGCGCATCAATGCTGTGTCCTCCACCCAAAGGAATGCCCGCTTCCAAACAAATGCTTTGGGCTCCTTCAACCACCTTTCTGGCGATTTCTGTTGGCAAAACATTGATCGGCCAACCCAGAATAGCTATGGCAAGCACCGGTTTGCCGCCCATGGCATACACATCACTGATGGCATTGGCTGATGCAATTCTACCAAATTCAAATGGGTCATCTACAATGGGCATGAAAAAATCAGTTGTGGAAATCATAGCCTGTCCGTTGCCCAGATCATATACTGCCGCATCATCTTTACTATGATTGCCTACCAATAGTCGGTCATTGTCGGGCATCACTATGCTGGTACTGATGATCTCTTCCAAAACATTGGGGGCTATTTTACATCCACATCCTGCACCATGTGAATATTGAGTCAATTTTACTTCAGTATTCATATATTTTATTATCCGTGTATATTATATAATATCAGCCATAAGTTTATCCGCGTTCTTTTTAGCATCTGTATCTTCACAGTACACTCTTATTTTATTATTTTCCGTAAGGTCCTTTTCGTCAACAGCTTTTCCATACCATTTGTCGTAGTACTTCAATAATATTTCAAAACTCTCAGCCGTCTGGCCCTCCACCAAAGCATTGATGGCATTTTTGGTTTCCAGTCCTCCCAATCTTTTTTTGATCCGGATAATCGCGTTGACCATTTTTTCAACGGGTAGTTTGCCGTACTCTTCTACGGTGTATTCCAATCTTTTGGCAAATGGGATATCCAGTAAAAAATGTTTACTTCTACCCATCAACACCCAAAAGTTTTTGGGGAGGTTTACGTGGCCGATTCTGATACTTTCATCTTCAATCCAGATGGTTTGCCCCTCTCGTTTGTGCAATTCTACGGCCAGTAAATTTTCAAACATTTCCTGAGATGGCTGCTCGGGCATTCCTATATTGCCAAAAGCGGATCCCTTGTGACAAGCCAGTCCTTCCAAATCAATGACGGGCTTACCTCTCCTTGCGAGCTCGTGTAATACTTTGGTTTTTCCGGTTCCCGTGTTGCCACCCAATACATGCAGGGGCCAAGGTCTTTCAAAAGCAGCCAAAACCCAATTTCTAAATGCTTTGTAGCCCCCATCCAATACATATACATTAAAGCCATACAAGTCAAGGAGCCAGGCTACACCCCCGCTCCTCATACCACCACGCCAGCAATGTACCAGTAAAGTATATTGACCCGCTACACATTTTTCATCCGGGGACAATTTGTATTTTTCGTGGATCCATGTTTCTACCCTATGGATCATTTCCTGCATTTTGGGCCCAAAAAAAGATAAGCCGGCTTTGATCGCATCCTCTTTGCTGTGCTGCTTGTAAAGTGTTCCTACCACAGCCCTTTCATCGTCTGAAAAGAGGGGTAGATTTTTTGAACCTGGCAAATGCGCATGATTGTATTCTCCGGGTGACCGCACATCGATGACAAGATCGCAATCAAATCCGAAATATTGATTTACTCTCTTAATGGCCATGCTGTGGTTTTTTCTTTGCTATAATGCGTCGGCTGCCCATCAGGTCTGAGAGCACAAAGTCATATTCCCTGATTATAGCTTCAGATGAATAATGCTCAACTACATTTTTTCTTCCTGTAATGCCCATCTCCATCCTTTCTTCAATGCTCAGCGCTGCCATTTTCAGGATGGCATGTGCCAGTTCTTCTCCGGATTTGACTTTGACCAAAAAACCATTCATTCCATTTTTGACCATGTCTTTACAACCGGGTACATTGGTAGCTATGACCGGCTTGGCCATACTCATACCTTCGAGTAAAACCCTTGGTGTACCCTCTCTATAGGAGGGTAAGACTACTACGTCGGCTTTGGCCAGATATGGGATTACGTTTTCCTGATAACCATGAAAATGAATTTCTTCTCTTTGTCGGTATTGGGCAAGATCTGCATTGCTTACAGAGGCAGGATTGCCTTCATCTGTATCACCTACCATATGAAGGTGAATGCTTGAATTTTTTTCGGCAGCAAGACTAAAACCCTGGAGCAATTCGATGACACCTTTGTCGTACAAAAAGCGACCGATGAACAGAAAATTCAACCTGCCGTTGTGTACGATTGTATTGAGTGTGGGATGAAACTTTTCTACATCGATGCCTGAACCACGAATCAGTGAGGTTTTGCCTGCTTTTACAATGCCTTCTTTGATAAAGAGATGCCTGTCGTCTTTGTTTTGAAAAATGATCCTCGAAGACTTTTCCAGGGCATATTTATAGAGCCTGACCACCACCTTGTTGATCAGCCGATTTTCAAGAAAGGTAAAGCCTAGTCCTGTGATGGTGTTGATTACCGGAATGCCCAATCTGTGGGCTGCCAGGGTACCATAAATATTGGGTTTTACGGTGTAACACAACACTACATCAAGTTTTTGTCGCTTCATAATGGCCACCAATTCATGGTACAAAGCAAGATCAGAAAAAGCATTGGTGCCTTTCCGTTGCAATTTTTTTATTTCTTCATAACCATCACAAACGGCTGTGAGTCTGCCCTCAAATCCATCTGCAGGTGCAATTGCATATACCACATTATGATGCAAACGCAAATGTCGTATCAAATCTGATCGAAAATGATAAAGATTCCATGCGGTGTTGGCAATGACACCGATGCGTAGCCCCCTTACTGTTTGATCCACCTTTTATACCATCGATAAAGAACAAAAAGATACCATAATGTGCCGTGTTCGATCATGCCTGTTTTACCTTCTATAAACAACCATGTTTCTTTTTTTACAAACTCAGGGTTCAGTTTGAAATGATGGGCAAATTCCAAATCTCCTGACATGTCTTTTACTTCGGCCAGATATAGAGATCTTAACCATTGAATGAAGGGAATGCCAAAGCCCTGTTTGCGTCTGTCGATGGCAGAGGCCGGAACATATTTGTACAAAATTTGGCGAAGCACCCACTTCGATTGTTGATCACGAATTTTAAACTTATTGGGCAAAGACAGCGCATGTTCGATCACCTTATGGTCCAAAAAAGGTTCTCTGGCTTCGAGGGCAACTGACATCGTGGCTCGGTCTACCTTGGTCATAATATCACCTTCAAGGTATGAAGTGGCATCGGCCACTGTAAACATAGAAAAATACTGATCATCTGGCAATTGAGCCGGAGCATCAAAAATGGGTAAGGCGGCATTGCCGGTCATGTTTTTTATTGCCTCATCTGTCATACTTGAGGTCACCAATTGAAGAAAGTCCATCCTGGATTTACTCTTGAGGGCACGCACCATTTTGGGATACCTTATTTCAAGGTGTTTCACATCTTTAAAGCCCGGAATTTTAGGTAGGATGGATGCAGCGGTCGAAGGTGGAACCCATGCAGCAAAAGTAGAGGCAATGTTTCTAAGTCCGAATGGAAACCTGCTAATGGCATGATAATATTTATCCGCCAGCAAATATCTTTCATATCCTGTAAACAACTCATCACCCGCATCGGCAGATAGGGCTACTGTAACGTGTTTCCGGGCCTCTTCGGCTACCAGGGTGGTGGGAATTCCAGAACTATCACCAAAGGGTTCATCATATAGATCAGCAAAATTTTCGGTTATTCTTTCAAATTCACCAAGCCTGCAGATAAAACTATGATGGTGGGTGCCCAATGCTTTGGCCACATCTGCAGCATGATGGGACTCATCGTAATTTTTATCCTCAAAACCTATTGTATATGTATTGATCGGTTGGTCCCTGTCTTTTTGCAACAAGGCAGTAACCAATGAGCTATCGATGCCACCACTCAAAAAGACACCAACGGGTACATCTGCAACAAGGCGGAGATTAAACGCTTCTGTAAGAACCTCCTCTGTGGATTTAATTACCTGGGCGTCACCATCGGCGCAAGGTCTGGCACTTTGAGCTTTCTGGTTAATGTTCCAATAGGTGTCAATTGTTGGTTCGATTGCGGAAGATACTGTCAGATAGCTGCCGGGTATCAATTTTTTCACATATTTGAAAATGCTGTAAGGTGATCTGATATAACCCGATTGCAGGTACAGATTGATGGCATCGTGATCAATGTCTTTACAAATTGCCGGGTGCTGGTGAAAAGCCTTCAATTCAGATGCAAACATAAACAAGCCATCTTTCCAGTACCAGTAGAGAGGTTTTACTCCAATGCGATCCCTGCAAACTACCAGCTTTTGCAATACTTTATCCCAAATGGCAAATGCAAACATCCCCCTAAAGCGGTGGATGCAGGCCTGGCCCCATTCATGATAAGCTTTGATTATCACTTCTGTATCGCTGTGAGAAACGAAAGTATATCCCAAAGTCAAAAGTTCACTTTTGACCTCAGCAAAATTGTACATTTCGCCATTGTACACCATTACATATTGCTCCCATTCATAGGGCTGATGTCCAAGTGCAGACAGATCTATGATGGAGAGTCTGCGATGTCCCAAAGCGATGTGTTGGTCTACATAAATACCTTCATCATCAGGACCGCCATGTGCCAGGCTTTGATTCATAGCACCTATGATCGCGGCTCTGTTTTGAGCAACATCCAGGTTTGTGACCTGATAAAAACCTGCTATTCTACACATTTAAAAATAGGTTGTAATATCTGTTCATTAAAGTCTCGTAGTCAAACCTGGTTTTGATATCCGATGCAATGGCCTTCCGGTCCCAACTTGCTGCAACTGCCTTCCTGATGGCCGCCCTGTACCTTTCAATGTTGCCATCTTCAACCAAAATGCCGCTTTGAGCTGTCATGATTTCAGGAATACCACCGGGAACATCATAGGCAACTGCGGGTACACCATGAAGGCCTGCTTCCAGCAATGCATTTGGAAATCCCTCATAATAAGAGCCAATGAGATACAAGTCGGCCTGGGCATAGTACATTTCAGGATTGCTCAACTTTCCGGTAAATGTTACTTTGTTGTTCAACTTTAAATCAAGAGCCATTTTTTTTAACCGTTCTGTCTCCTGCCCCTCTCCTACTATGTAATAGTGATAATCAAGATCAGTGATGCCGCTTAGGGCCTGAAGGATCCTCTCGTACCCTTTTTCTTTTCTGAGGTTACCTACAGATACAAAAACTAAACCAGAACTTTGTTTGCTCTGCAATGCCAATGCTTCGGGCACTTCTATCGGATTGTAAATTTGTACAATCTTATTGCCATCAATGTTGAAGTTGTTGACAAGGTCGTTTTTCATGGCAAACGATTGTGCCACAATGGCATCAAAGCGCCGGTATAAAAGTTTTACAACCCAGTTGACCAGCGTGCCGTATTTGGAATGTTGATTGTTGATAGAAATAATGGAAGATTCTCTGGCAATCAACCTTACCTTTCCAAAAAACAAGGAACACAAAACAACCACCACATTCATGGCTGTGACGGTTGAAAAAATCAGGTCTGGTTTGATTTTTTTTACCATGCCAATCAAATGAAAGAAACTCTGTTTCATAGAGGTCAGTTTCAAATCAAAAACCTCAATGCCTGGATCCAGCTGATAGTGGGGATTGCGTCCATCCAACAAAATTACGCTGCAATTCAAGCCCCTTCGATGGCTATAATTGGCAATTCTGGCGAGCATTTTTTCACTGCCTCCGCTTCCCAGGTTGGGGCAGACAAATAAGATCCTTTTTTGCGTCACAAAAATTTATTCAGGAATAAAAATGGTACCTATTTGAACATTATCACCATTGTCTTGAATAGGCTGATTGATAATATTGTTTATCAAATAATTATTGGTTGTACCATAGAAGCCCTTTATCGTTGGTACGTTCTGCGGCGTCTTAATATTGCAATTTTTAATTATTGCTCCCCTGTCGGATGAGGAATTGTACAATTCAATACCAGAATTGGGCTGCCCCTTTAAAACGATGTTGATATTATCCGCCATGGTCTTGGCACCAACATAAATACCTCTATAGCCATTGGGAGCATTGTCATGCGTAATAAAACCTGAATTCAGTATGAGTGAACCTACGGAATAATTGGCCTGGATGGCACAATTTCCCAATGTATTGGAAATGCCAAAATTTGAAAATTCAAGATTATCGCAGTTCGATATATATATGTGTTTACCTCCATTAACCTTTAGACCGCTGAAAGAAGTATTCGATACATTGTTAAATTTAAGATAATAGTCTGCACTGGAAGAAATAAAAAATATTGCATCCCCAAATAAACTATCCACATTTGAAACAATCAAGCTGGTGTTGGCCAGCTCAACATTCCTTATTCTAATATTGTTGAGCATTTCACTGCGTTGGGCACTGTTGTTGGAAGAAATAGTTAAGGCTACGCAATTGGTAAATTTTGAATTGGTAATAGATATATTGCTAAGGCCAGACCCCCCGGCAGGTTGTTTAATTTCTATTGCCTGCTTACAATTAACACCAATCAACTTATCGTATCTGTTGTCGCTATCATCATCCCCGTTGATGCCTGCCACCACAGCCAATGCATTTTCTACGTAAACATTGTGGATCAAACCACCATGAACACTGTCGCTGTGAGCGATGCCTCCTCCCTCATGTCCGAGTGTAAAATCTCCACTGGTGGCCAGCATATTAACGGTATTGATTACTACATTGTCAATGGTGTATCTTTCATTCCCGCCAAGGTGAATGCCATTGCCAAATCCATTGCTAATGGCAATATTTCTTAAAAGTGTATTGGTAGCAAACAAATTTATGGATTCACCCGGTGAATTTTGTACAGTAATGTTTGTAAACTTTCCATTAAAAGAAGCGGTATACATTTCACCGGATATTTCCCATCTGTTATCTTCATAATTGTGCCAGTTGTTTCCATTTAGGATTAAGTTATCAATCTTAATATTGGGCTCTACAGCACTAATCTGATAACAGCTTGAAAATATTTTTGCTCCGGAACAAGACGCCTGGCTACCATTCAGGAAACCAACACCTGCATTGAGCGTAAGCTTACTACCTTCGATTTCGGTAATCTTATAGGAATAGGTATATTGATCATTGGATTTAAAAGCCACATTCATGCCTTTCTCAAACATATCCGGATCGGCAACATGAACGATATTGCTTCCGGTCTGATGACTGGTTACCGTTGAAACTGCTCTGTCGATCCTATATAAGGTGGCGTTTCGGCCATCCAGAATTTGACCTTCCAGGAGCATAATAGTGCCCGCGTTCAGATAAACAAAGCCGTGGTCTAATTCAATGGAACCATATTTGCCGGCTGAATTGATACAACGCTGTAGCGCATCGGACGAGGTTTTAAAATCGCTAAAACGCTGATCGGATGAATCCACAGCCCCATAATTAGAAGGTATAAACACGATTTTATCTCTAACCCAAAATCCTGTATCCACAGCACTAAAAACATTGCCCCCATCATCGCCATTACCCAGCTGATCGTAGCCTACCCAGTGAAAATAACCACCACCATAATGCAATGAGTCATAGTAAGATTGCACAAACACGGGACAATCCTGTTTCTTCAGATTTCGAAGCTGCTTTACATTTGACAGCGTGAGGTTGCAATTCATGCGAATCCAACGAGTGCCGTCCGAAACGAAACTTCCGTTGTTTTTGACCACTGCAATCAATCCGGTCTTGTGATCCAGGCTATCCAGCATTGAGATACTGTCAAGTTCCACCGGAACAGGGTAGTTGATGCCAGAATCTTTAAAATAAAGGTAACCGGCAGAGTCGGCCACTAAAACCTGATCCTTGGCACCCTGCTGCGCCGCCGCATCCACCATTTTTTTGACAAAAAGGGTTCCCAACACTTTAACGGTGTCTTGTTGGGCATTGACAACCAGGCTTCCCAAAAAGAAAAAACTTACCAAACAGTACTTAATATCAAAAAGCATAGATCCCTTTAAGTGATAACAATTTTAAATTAGAAAACCCTAAGGTAGAAAATATTCATTTTAATTTGACATTAAAATGAAAAAATATGGCTAAAGGCATAATTAAAATTAATATAATTCTGACAATCAGATAATTCTGCGAGAAAATCAATGATTTTGTTCGATAATTTAATATCCAACCTGAAACTAAATAATTTCGAGCTTGTCCCAAAAAAAGTCTGATGTTCTTTAAATAATATGCCTTAAAATTTTGAAGAAATAATGAAGTATATTGAAAAGTTCCAAATGCATTGTCTTTAAACTTTGCGGTAGTCATTATTGATTCACCATCATCAACGTAATACTTCCGAAGAATATCATTAATATACCTGGTTTTATATCCTTTGATTGCGAGACCGACCCACAAAATACCTTCAGGAATATATCCATTATTCTTAAATTCATCACCAAAAGAAAAAGCTCTGATTAATTCAGTTCGTTGAAACCCACTTTTTTCTCCTTTTATACCATACTTTACTGTACTTTCCAGAGTATCTGAATCAAATGGAGATGAGGGAAATTTCATACCAACCAACTTATTATTTTGATCAACGCACAATCCTGTCACTCCACTGAATTTCGATCGTGAATTTTCGGGAATAGATAGCCAGGTATTATATAGAATATTTAGAGTAGAGGGAAAAATCTCGTCATCTGAATCTAAGGTATAAAGCAATTCACCATTTGCAAGTGCGGCAGCTTTAAGTATTGTGTGAAATTTATGAGTGTTTTCCTGAAAATAATATCTAATAGTAAATGTACTGGAAGAAATAAATCCTTCAACAACATTTTTTGTGTCATCACTAGACCCATCATCAATGATAAGCCACTCAAAATCATCAAATGTTTGACATTGTAGACTATTAAATACTCTAAATAAAGTCCTAGCCCTATTGTAACTGGGTGTGAATACAGTAATTTTGTATTTCCACATCACAAACTTTTTTCCAATAGTTTATTGAGTCCAAAATCCTTAGTCATTTTATATCCATGCTCTTTTAATAATTCGATGGTATTACCTTCTTGCTTTATTGTCGGGTTATCCTCTAAAAGAATAAATTTTGGATGTAAATTTTCATTTGTGTTTTCAAAATAATTTTTAAAAACCCTAAATTCAAAACCTTCAATGTCAATTTTTATAAGATCAATTTTATCGATCCCCAAATCTATAACAATATTCTTCAAAGGTCTACATTCAACATCTACTCTGGTGGCAGATTTGGATAAAAAAGAATTTCCACTAGTGTTGCCAGTTGTACTAATACCCAAAGAGAGTATTTCAGTTTTATCAGAAACCCCCACATTTAACAATTGAATGTTTTTAAACTGAGTATTCAAATTAATATTGAAACTTAAATGACCGAAATTTCCTGGATCAGCCTCAATTGAGAATATCCTTCCCTGATTACATTTGGAAGCAAAATATAGTGAATAAAATCCGATATGAGCTCCAATATCAAAAATAACCCAATCCACTTTGATCAATTTATCAAGATAGTTAATTTCACGATTGTCACAAAGCTGAGGATAAAATAGTAAACCGGAATCAATACATTGGTGCGGGTTCACTCTCATCTTCCAATCTTTTACATCTACAATTTCCATTTGCCTAGACTTACGCGTATAAAATGGAATTACGATTCTATTTACAAAAACACCTGCCCCCTTAATAGCTGGCAACATACGAGTGAATTTCATAAGCAAGGATAATTCTCTATTCATAAAATTATTTGGCTTTAATATTATTAATTCTCGTGTAAAACTCCTCCATATTTTTAATTGCAAGGAGATTTTCACATTTATTTGATATGTATTTTATATCTATCAAACTCAAATTTATACCATCCCAGGAGTGTATACTGAAACCATAATTCCTAAGATAATCATGCACCTCTAAACTAGTAGTTCCATATCGGTTATAATGATTCTCCCAGGATTCGAACATAATGCAATTCGTTGCTAAAAGTGAATTATGGGCGCCCCTAAAAACCTCTAACTCATAACCCTCAACATCAATTTTCATGAAATCAATATTAGCTTGATTAATAATAGAATCTAGGGTCCTGATTTCAACATTGATACCGGAGGTGGAATTTACATTTACACAATTTATATCGTCACTGATACCATCAGTAAAGCTTATACTTCCTGAGTTAGAGTTACCTACTGCGAAATTAAAAGCTACGATGTTGGTTACATTATTTAACTCTATATTTTTAAGCAAATAGTAATAAATTTTTGGGTGTGCCTCTATAGCAAATACTTTATTGCTTTTGTTTAGTGATGCTGCCTTAATTCCAACATTTCCAATATTTGCACCAATATCAATTATAACATCGCACTCCTTCAAATATTGTTCAAGAAATACCTCTTCGTATCTCCAAGCATCCGAGCTTTGAAACATCGTAACACTTAAAGCGGTTGGGAAAAATCTTAATTTGTAACCATTTCTTTTGATAGTCATGAAAGAACTAATTTTGGCAAAAACCAAAATATTTCCTAACAACTTTTTCCATCCGTTTTCTTCTGAAAGTTGCTGCCTAAGTAGTTTAATACCTTTTTTAAATTTATTAATTAAACTCAACTTACATAATTGTTTTTGATTATGTAATATCTATAATTATTCATATCAATTTTGGTAAAGAAATTTTACACTATTGCTCGCACTGACTTTATTACCACATTTTTCAAACAAATTGCTTTTTAATCCCAATCTTGTATACTCAGCATCAATGGCTAAATTCATGTATTTAAAAGTATTATTGTGCAAATTAATACTACTATTAACGACACGCAATCCAATGTTTTTGGAATATTCCAACGTGTTACTCTCAAAAAAACCATTTGTAAATCCATTAACTTCAATTAATACTTTGTTACTGTTACTAATTGTATTCTTTTGTAATATTGCAGTGGTACTATCAATAGTCCAACCATTTAAATAGATAGCTCGATCTTCAATTGAGTCAATTCTATTGGAGTCAATTACCCCCCCAAAACCTAAATATTCTATACCACATTTTTCGTGCTTTATTATGTTCCCTTGAATCAAAGTAAAATCTTTATATCTCTTCTCGTACCTAACGGACCTTATTCCAACATCTCCATTATATGAAAACACAGAACTTTGTATTGATGTTGTGGAACTGCAATTCCAAATACCGCCCAGTCCTGAATTACTAATTTTACATTTATTAATAATTGTGTTACTAGGCTGACCTTTCTGTGAAATAATTATACCCCAGCCATTATTGTTATTGATTGTCACGTCATTGAGCTTTATGTCTCTAATACCAGAAGGTAATAAATCAATGTCAGATTCTATGACAACACCTGATTCCGGGCTCACCCCTTTTGAGCCCGAGACTTCAGTGTTTGATATAATAATTCCATTTCCCTCAATTATACTAATTCCATTTCTAAAAGAGTTATGAATTTTACAATTATTAATGAATATGTTCTTACAATGATAATTAGAATCAAGTGGGTTAAATGAATAAATAATAATACCATCCACAGCATTGTCAATACATGCAATCTCATTTAAGACAAAATTATTGGAGCTAATAATCATTAAAGTATGCGCTGCTGTTTCTTTGCAAAATCTATTATGACGATTGCCGTCAAAGGTGATTTTATTTAAAGTGACATTTGCAGATTGCTTAAAACTTATCATTCCATAGTAATTTTCAACAGGGGTGTCGTTTCGCATTTTAACAACAGAATTATTGCCAAAGATATTAAAGTTATCTACACCTTCCAACACTATTTGTCTATCAATATAGTATTCTCCTTTATCTAATTCAACTACTACATTTGATTTATATGTTGATGCTATTTTTTCTAATTGAAATTTTAAATTATCATGAGACGTTATATGAAACACTCGACAATTACTTATATCTGTGCCTTTATAAGCACATCCGTAAATTGCAAAATAAAAAACAAGAAATTGAAGAACGATTTTACTTGTGCGAAGCATAATAACTCGAACTGAAAGCCAACAAAATTCCATAAATCATGCTTATAATTGATGTTTGCAGAGCATTATGGTTAGAAAAATTAAATATTAAAGTGGATGCCGTTAACCCAATTAATAAATACCTGTATCTAAAATTATGATGCAAAAATGAAATTCTTATTATCATAAAGTGCAAAATCAAATAAACTAATCCTATTATTAATCCAGCTTCGCCAAATATTTTGAAATACATATTATGAATACCCTGGCCTTTTTCTTGAAAATAGTCAAATGTACCAAATCCATTTCCGAACAAAGGTGAATCTTTAATTTTAACTATACCAGTTTCCCATATTTCACTTCGGTATGTTGTAGTTTTTTTATTCAAATTGCCTTCAGAAATTATACTAAAAACTTGTTCCATTCTATCTTTCTGTCCCTCATCCAGTTTACCATACCAGTCACTTATCTTAATTCCTGAAATTCCTAACAATCCTATTGTTAACAATATCAATATTCGTTTCCACTTAAAATTCCTGCCTATCCAAATCTCTTTTTTTGTAAGAATAAAAATAAGTGAAATTGAAACTAGCAAAATGGTAATTATAATGGATGTTTTAGAAAACGATCTAATGCTAACATAAATGCTCAAGAAAAATAATATCAAAGCTGCCAAATTGTTTTTCCTCATATTTAGGAAAAGAAAAAACGAAAATACGGTTGCTATGTTTGCCACATAACCAGTAAGGTTGGGATTAAGATAAACGCCGGTGAGTCTAATATTATAAGAATGGGCCAAAGTCATTAGAGAATCTGATGCTCGAGTGTAATCCAGTGGCACAATACCCAAATACGGAAATAAACTAGTAGTAAGTATTGCAATAAAAAATATCCAAAATAGTATTTTCAGAAGAAGATCTAATGAATTTAACCTTATAAAGATTGAAGTGGCTATATAATAAATATATACATTTATAATAGAATACCCCAATGTTCGTAAATTATAAACAATATCATAATCGGGATCGTATGAAAAAACAAAATAGGAAGATATTGAAACTCCCAAATATATGAAAATAAAAAATGAAAATATACCTATTTCGAAAGAAGAGAAAAATCCTCCGCCCCAATATATAGATACCACCATTAAAATCAAAGAAAATGGCACTATTGCATAGAATAAGTTCACATTATAAAAAGAGGTGAAAAATCCTCCAATATTTAAAATAATAATAAAGCTATAAATTGCAAAAAATAATAATGCAATTCTATTTGAACATTCACTGAGGTCTCCAGATTTCATCTTATCTTTTCAAAATATACTTTGAATAGAACGCAACGAATTCAGATCTGGGAATGTTCCCAAAATTTATAAAATAAACCATTAGTATATAAAAAATAAAATAAATAACAATATTAACAGATAAAAATAGTATTTGATTCTCCATATTAAAATTCTTCAGTAGAAAATGGGTTAGCTCTATTAATAATTGTGAAAATATTAAAAGAATAAGATATTGGATAAATACTCTCTTAAGATTGATGAATTCAAAAGTCATTCTAATATGAAAGATTAAAAACAATACCATCAGGATATACATTATTATCATACTAATTGCGAATCCTTTGAGACCGAACCAGTTTAAACCCACAAAATTTAATACAAGTAATAAGATATTGTTCCAAAGGGTATACTTTGAAATCTCTTTCAATTTATTTAATGAAATAAAAATTTGAAAAATAAATGATTCAAAAACCGATAAGGGAATTGTGAAAGACAAATTGCCAAACACTGCTGAAATACTACCCAGCGTTGCTGAATCAAATTTCCCATTTCCATAAATTAACTGAACAATATCCTCACTGAACTCAAAGAAAATAAGATTTAACGGAATTGTCAAATGAATTAAAATCAATAAAATACGTGAGATATAATCAGATAACTCATTTATTCTTTTTTCATGGAATAAATCAGATATCTTAACAGAAAAAGGAATTTTAACTTGTGATAAAATTAAAAATGTTGGCATATTGTGCAATCCATACCCATATGTGAAGCCTGTAAGTGCTCCCTTATTCATCCCACTTACCAAATAATTGTTAAGCATTCCTTTAAAATAGGCTAGAAATGCCATCCCATTGGCATACAACAGTTTATTTGAGAGTTTAATTTTGCCCTTCGAAAACCTTAAAGTGAAATTCCATCCTTTTACTTTTAGAAATATTACAAAAGAGAGAAGGGTGCCTAACGAAGAAATCCCTGTGCTTATAAAAAGTGCTGTAGTGCTTAAAGAATCCAATAACACTAAGCATAGCATTACTGAAATGGAAGAAACAAATGTGATAATGGTTGTAACTCTATAATAATTTAAACTGTTTAAAATATTTCCCATTAGAGTATTGACTGGGGTCAAGCAAAGATAAACCGTAAGTAATTTCAATAACCCATCAGTGCGTTTAATATATTCTATTGGGAATTTAGAAACCCCATTGATGATGGGTGTTGTAAGGAATAAAAAAATTAAACTCAGAATAATCGCTATAAAAACATATATAATTAAAATGTTATTATAGTACTTAACAAAAGCTTCAATACCCAGTTTGGACTTGATTAATAACCCCCTCGGTGTGATAAAATAGCTCTCCTGTGTTACTATTAACCCACAAACTGCACCGATTAAGCCGAAAACTAAATAATACAAATCCAATTCAATTGTTGTACCAATTTTTATTGATACAACCAGTGTAGTCAAAAACCCAATAATTTTGGATAAAAAATTGTAAACAATTGAACTTACAATTTCTTTACGCCCCTCATGTCTATTTTCTTGCAAATTGCAATAATTGTTTACTAAGTATTATAAATGGTAAAAAGCAATAAACCACTCCATATAAGGCTTTAATAGAAGGTGATTTTATCGCCCTGAATGCAGAAAGATGGGATTCTTTTAGTTTATATAATGCAAAATTATATATCACAAGACCCTTTAAATAAAAGAAAGGATCATATCTGAAAAATTCAGCATAATCATTAAAAATACATTGAAATTGCAATAAATAACCTTTCCATTTTACATCTTCGTTCTTGGTATTATTTTGCATTATACCATCTTGAGATAAGTAATATACTCTTAATGATTCATTTATACACCTAAATTTATAAGACTTAGATATCGACATCCACATGATACTTTCACCAATGTAAAGCCCTTTTGATATAATACTAGGCATAGGGTGCTTTTTCATAACACTGGTTCGCATTATTTGCCATTTCTCGCCCTGGATTCTATTTTTGAAATAATAATCCTTCAAATCACAATCCCATGGGTCAGAAGGAAAGGTATCGCCAACCACTTCACCCATTTCATTTTCTACCAGACACCAGATTCCTGCGTAATTATCGGCGCCTTTTAATTCAAGGTAGTGCTTTATAAAACACTCAAGAGCATTCCATTTAATTGAGTCATCTGAGTCCGCAATTACAAATAACTCACCATAGGCTTGGTTAACTGCTCTATTAATAGCTATGTGTTTCCCGCTGTTTTCCTGATAATAATATCTTATTGGAAACGACGAGCCTATTTTTATTTTTTCTACCCACTCTTTAGTGTTATCTGTAGATCCATCATCAATAATAAGCCACTCAAAACTTGTATAGGACTGTTTGCATAGGCTTTCATATACTCTGTGTAGAGTATGGGATCTATTGAATGTGGGTGTAAAAATAGTAACAAAAATATTATCTTCCATATATATTCGTTAGCTTCAGTTCCAAGCTTATGCTATAATCTTCCGTCTACAAATTCCTTTTTAAGAATTCCCTTAACATCGTAAATGATTGCAAAATCTTTTTTCAATGAAAATAAATCAAATTCCATGAAAAACGTGTGACCAACCGCTAGTATAATTGCATCAAATTTTTTATTAGGCATAATTTTACTGGAACATATTCCATATTCATGCTTTACTTCTTCAACATCAGCCCATGGATCAAAAATTTCTACATTACATTGATATTCTTCTAATTCTCTTACTATATCGATAACTTTTGTATTTCGAATATCCGGACAATTTTCTTTAAATGTTATCCCTAGAATTAAGACATCAGCATCTTTAACTGGAATATCATTTTTAACCATTAGCTTCACAACTTCAGAAGCTACGTATCCTCCCATCGAATCATTCAATCTTCTGCCTGCAAGGATGATTTCTGGATGATACCCTACTTCCTGGGCCTTTTGTGCAAGATAATAAGGATCTACTCCTATACAATGCCCTCCTACCAATCCTGGCTTAAAGGGCAGGAAATTCCACTTTGTACCAGCCGCAGCGAGTACTTCATGGGTATCAATTCCCATTTTATTGAATATTTTTGAAAGCTCATTAACAAAAGCAATATTGATATCCCGTTGTGAATTTTCTATAACCTTGGCTGCTTCTGCTACTCTTATAGAAGAGGCTTTGTAGGTTCCAGCTACTATGACTGATCTATACAACTTGTCAATATATTCAGCTGCTTCTGTGGTTGAGCCACTCGTTACCTTTAATATTTTGGCAACGGTGTGTTCCTTATCACCTGGGTTAATTCTTTCAGGACTATAACCTACATAAAAGTCTTCATTCATCTTTAATGATGAATGTTTTTCGAGCACAGGTACACATTCTTCTTCAGTCACACCTGGATATACAGTAGATTCGTAAACTACATAGTCTCCCTCTTTTAAAACCTTTCCAACAGATTCACTTGCTTTGATTAAAGGAGTCAATACTGGCCGGTTGTTTTTGTCTGTTGGGGTCGGAACAGTTACAATATAAAAATTGCAGTCGGCTATTGCATCCAACTCATCAGTTACAAATAGCCCGTTTTTAATGTGGTTTTCATTTTGTAAAACCGACCTTAAATTTTCGTTATCTACCTCAAGGGTGCTGTCAATTCCTTCTGATAATTCTTTGATCCTGCTCTTATTGATATCAAAACCAACTACCGGAAATATTTTTGAAAATTCAACTGCCAAAGGCAGCCCTACATAACCAAGGCCAATGACGGCTATTTTTGGTTTCATTGTATTATAAGTTTTGTTTTTTATACCAAATAAAGGCTTTCTCAAGCCCTTCTTTTATTTTAATTGCAGCTGTATATCCAAGAAGATTTCTGGCTTTGGAAATATCAGCCAGGCTATGTGTTATATCTCCTTCCCGGTCGGGCCCATGTTGTGCCTTTATACCGGCAGTGGTTATACCGCTAATCATGTCCCACAATTCATTGAGATTGGTCCGATCACCACATGCCACATTATAAACCTGATTGATAGCAACAGGATTTTCTGAAAACAAGGCTTTAAGGTTAGCCTCAACGGCATTGTCTACGTATGTAAAATCTCTACTATTCAATCCATCTCCATTGATGACAGGTGCTTTCTTCTCTATGGCTGCTTTGAAAAACAAAGGAATTACAGCAGCATAAGCCCCGTTAGGATCCTGCTTTGGTCCAAATACATTAAAATACCGAAGCCCAATGTATTCAAGGCCATACACCCTTTGAAAAACACTAGCATACAATTCATTTACCAACTTTGTGACTGCATAGGGAGACAAAGGGTTTCCTATAATGTGCTCCACCTTTGGCAAGCCTTGGCTATCACCATAAGTGGATGAGGAAGCTGCAAAAACAAATCTTGTAACTTTATTTTCAGTAGCAGCCACCATCAGATTGAGGGTGCCTTCTACGTTCACCGCATTGCTGGTAATGGGATCCTTTATAGATCTGGGGACCGAACCAAGCGCGGCTTGGTGACTAATCAAATCGATACCCGAAACTACTTTTCTACAGGTTTCAAAGTCCCTAATATCGCCTTCAATAAATTCAAATTTTGGGGAGAGTTCGAATTCTTTGATATTCTTGTAAAACCCAGTTGATAGGTTATCAATGACCCTCACTTTTTCCACTCTTTTATCTGCAATAAGAGCAGCAGTTAAGTTACTACCAATAAATCCCGCACCTCCTGTAACTAATATTTTCTTATTCATTTTAAGTCAACTCATGCTTTCATTAAATCACTAAAGTATTTTCTAATCAAAATAAATCCCACACTAAATACCAATGATAAAATCAACGCCTTGATTGTGTTTATTAAAAGTGATGGCAGAATCACATCTAATGGTATTATTGATTCATCCATCATTAAAAACAAAGGCTTTGAATCTCTTAAATTGATATCTGCCAATTCATAACTTTTTAAAACTTCTGTATAAGCAATCGTTAGTGCCTGTATCTCCTTTTCCAAAGTAATTTTTTTAACACCCGGAGTTGCCAAAATCAATCCAAATGATTTATCCTGTAGGTTTGCCAACTGAGCAATTTTTAAATGTAAAATATTTTGTATTGAATCAGCCTTGTCTCTTAAAACTATTGATGTTTTTAAAGAGTTCTCGAGCATGTCTTCTTCAAAAAAGCGTTTAAGATGATAGTACGACTTATTCTGCAGATTTAAAGCAAGTTTTTCATCAACACATTTGACATTGTATGAATATACTCCATGGTCTTCATTGTAGGTAAAAGAGATGAGATGTTCCTTTGAATTTTTACCACCCATGACAATTTGAAACAGCTGTACAAATGCTATTCTTTCAAGGCTATCTAATTCCGAAAATTTGTCATGTCTGAACTTAAAGGTTTGAAACTTCTCTTCATTCTTACTCCATTTTTTTAAAAGTTCATATTTTGTGATGATATGATTAGCAACAAAATCACCATCATATTTATCAAACATTGTTTTATGGAATAAATTTTTAGAGTTTGCTACTTCAACTATTTTATATGGATTGGTTTTTCCCGAATTTTTAATTCCAAATTGTCCCAACAATCCACCTAATCCACCGCTTGTGGACGCACTTCCCTCTACAAGAAATTTTAAATCTGCATAGAAAACAGGTTTTGTGTTGTAATACTTCCATACATAAAAGAAGAAAAAAGGTATAAAAACTAAAACTATTATCTTATAGTTCTTATAAACCTCATTTTTATACTCCCTGATTCCAACAACGATTTCCTTCATTGAAAGCGGCTTAGTTGTATATTCCTCTATATCTGGTTTCATTCTATTCTTTTTAGATTAAATCAAATCCAACTTATGCTTAAAATAATCCTTCTTGGTTTGAAGGTAGTTTAGGTTCTCTTCCGTTGGCATGATTTCCAAAGCAACGCGCTCTACTACTTCGATACCGCTCCCTTCAAATGCCTTCAATTTGTCGGGATTATTGGTTAATAACCTGACCTTCTCAATATTGAGCTCTTTTAAAATTGAAATGGCGCAATCATACCGTCTTGCATCTATTTCAAGTCCAAGCACCCGGTTGGCTTCAACGGTATCCAGACCTTTCTCCTGCTCACGATAAGCATGCAATTTATTAATAATGCCAATGCCCCTGCCTTCCTGTCGCAGATAGATCAGAATACCTCCTTCTTTGCCAATGATCTCCATTGACCGATGCAGTTGTTCTCCACACTCACATTTGAGCGATCCAAATAAATCGCCTGTCATACATTCTGAATGCAACCTCACATTCACCGCTTTATCCATTACGGTCTTGGGATTGTACAAAACAATGGTGGGCATTTGCTCCTCAGGTGCCTGCGCATATGCCCGCATCCTGAAACTACCATATTTTGTTGGCAAATTTGCTTCTCCCTGTAAATAAAGTGGTTTGGTCATTATGAATTTTTAATCAAATGGGTGCTTTTCAAAAGGCAAAGAACAAAATGGGTGATGATCTCCATTGAGTCCAGTTACAGTTTTGTTTCGGATATCATATACAAGTTCCAGCGCTTTCCTTGTATCTGTTATGCCGTATCCATTGCCCGCCAATATTTGCTGATAACTTTGTGTATGCAATTCTGTAAAGCCATCTGAGAATTCAATTTCTTCTCCTTCCAGTTTAACAGAACGATAGGTGCGCTTACCTTGGCGTATGGCTGATTCAGGAAGGGTGTGTTCATTGATGCTCAAAAACCACTTCACCCTCGCTTTACTAAATTCAATAAAACCGCCTGCCCTGTCGTGTTGGTGAACATGTACTTCATTGGATTTCACATCTCCAAAAATCCAGGTGAGCATGTCAAAAAAATGAACGCCAATGTTGGTTGCAATACCCCCGGACTTGTGTATGTCGCCCTTCCAGCTGGTATAATACCAACTACCCCTTGAAGTAATGTAGGTGAGTTCAAAATCAAAAACTTTATCTGCTGGCGCTTCTTCTACCCTTTTCTTTAATGCAAGGATATTGGGATGCAACCTCAATTGTAAGATGGTGTAAACTTTTTTTCCCGACTCCTTCTCCATCTCTTCCAATGCATCCAAGTTCCATGGATTCAAGACCAGTGGTTTTTCACAAATTACATCAGCCCCGTACCGCAAAGCAAAACGACAATGTGCATCATGCAAATAATTGGGACTGCACACAGCAAAATAATCAATGGGGCTTCCCATCTTTTTTAACTTTTCTACATGCCTGTCGAAACGTTCAAATTCAGTAAAAAAAGATGCTTGCGGAAAATAACTATCAATAACTCCAACCGAATCGTGTTTGTCGATGGCCGAAAGTAAATCGTTTCCCGTATCTTTGATGGCTTTCATGTGTCGCGGTGCAATGAAGCCTCCTGCGCCTATCAGTCCAAATCTTTTCATGTTTATTGTTGATCCCATTTTTGTGCTAATATATTGACAATGCGCTCGCAACTGTTGCCTTCTCCATACAATTGATCATCCCATTGTATAGGTCTGGGTGTCATGCATTCTTTTAACTTCGACAAATCTTCAAAGATTAGCACGTTGGCTCCATCTTTTAAGGTCTCTGTCCACTCAGTTTCCTTCCTGACTGTTATGCACTGCCTTTTCATCCAGTATGCTTCTTTTTGCATGCCTCCGCTATCCGTTATCAAAACATCTGCATAGTAAATATAACCAAGATTTTGGAAATAGGGTTGCGGCTCAATAAAAACTATTTGTGGGTAGTCCATAAAATCAATACCAAAATTAGTCGCATTGGTTCTGGTTCTGGGGTGAATAGCAAAAATAATCTTTTTCCCCAGTTGATTTAGTTGTTCCAGAATTTGGACCAATCTGTCCTTTGTATCAACATTATAAGGCCTATGCAAGGTTACATAAACATATGTTCCTTCTATCTCAGGCTTTACAAACATTGATTTCTCAATTACATATTTTACCAAATCTTTCATCACATCGCCAATATCAAAAACACCGTTTTTAATGCCTTCTTTTTTTAAATTTTCAACGGCTTGGGCTCCGGGGGTAAATAACCACCTGGAAATGTGGTCGGTCAATACCCTGTTAATTTCTTCCGGCATTTCTCTGTTGTAACTCCTCAGCCCGGATTCAATGTGTGCCACGGCTATCTGTAGTTTAGTTGCAACCAGCGCCCCCGCCAATGTAGAGTTTGTATCTCCATAAACCATCACAGCATCCGGCTTTTCTTCCAAAACGATGCGTTCGAGTTCTATCATCATTTTACCCGTTTGCTCACCGTGATTTCCACCTCCGGTAGCAAGCATGTAATCGGGCTTACGCATACCCAGCTGATCAAAAAAAACCTTGCTCATGTTTTCATCATAATGCTGGCCGGTATGAATAGTGATGAGATCAACCCTGTCCCGACAAGCTTTTTCCATCGGAAAATGTTTGATGAATTGGGGGCGGGCACCAATAATTGCGATTATTTTATGCTGTTTCATTCTGCTATGGCTACTGTAAATACTGAAATAAGTGGATTGCCACTTGCGCGCATCGCCAACATACAGGCTTCGAGAGTAGCTCCTGTAGTAGCCACATCATCTACCAACAAAACATGTTGGCCCTGAAGCTGCTGTTCATCTTTACACATAAAACTTCCACCTATATTCTCCAATCGTTCCTGTCGGCCCTTGTGGGTCTGAGTGACCGTCGATTTATTCTTAATCAATACCTGGTTCAACATGGGCAGGTTGAGCTGCTCACTCATTTTTTGGGCTATAACCTCACTTTGATTGTAACCTCTCTGCTGCTTTTTTACTACATGCATCGGCACAGGAACAATGGCTGTAATTCCTTTGTAAAAACCACTAGACAACATCCGGTCAGCCGCCATGGCTCCCAGGTCTGTACCAACAGCCCTCATACCTTTGTATTTTAAGTTGTGCAACATTTGTTGCACGAGATTGCCTTCCCTGAAATACATCAACGAAGCTGCTTTCTCAATTTTAACCCTTCCATAAAAATGATGCATCAATAAATTATCTGCATTTTCAAAATAATCCGTAAAAGGGAAATTGCTATGGCATTTGACACAAAATACAGTATCAGGGCCCGCTGTCTTTTCTTCCAGGCAACACAAACAAAGCCTGGGGTATAGCAGCTCATACAACCCCTTCAAAATATCTTTTATTTTGCTCATGAAAGGTAAAAGGACTTTACCCCTTCTACAATCTTCTGCAATGTTTCTTCTTCCATTTCTGTATGAATGGGCAAGGACATTACCTGTTGGCACAACATTTCTGTGATCTCTTTTTTAAAGCCTTCCTCTACATAATGCCTGTAAGCTTCCTGCTTATAAAGCGGTATGGGATAGTAGATCATTGTAGGTATACCCAGGTTTTCCAGGTGTTGCATCAGGCCTTCCCTTTTTCCATCCAAAACCCTCAAGGTATACTGATGAAATACGTGATTACTGTATGAAACCCTCGTGGGAAGTACAACTCCGTCCAGATCCCGCAATTTTTGATCATAGTAATCAGCTACCTGTCTTCTTCGGGCAGCAAAATCATCAAGGTATCTAAGTTTGACATTGAGAATGGCTGCTTGCAGGGTATCCAACCTGGAATTGCACCCAATTACTTCATGGTGATACTTTTTGGCTTGTCCGTGATTGGCAATCATGGATATTTTTTTTGCTAATGCTTCATCATTAGTATACAAAGCCCCTCCGTCTCCGTAGCAACCCAGATTTTTAGATGGGAAAAATGAGGTGCATCCTATGTGCCCTATGGTACCCAATTTAGAGGAAGTACCATCTTTGTGGTAATAATCGCAGCCGATGGCCTGGGCATTATCTTCCACTACATAAAGTTTCCTCTCCCTCGCCAATTCCATGATCTCGTCCATATGAGATGCCTGCCCAAATAAATGAACCGGTACAATCACACGTGTTTTTTCTGTAATACTGGCTTCATAATTTTGTCTGGATGTGTTAAAGTTATCTGCATCTACATCTACCATAACCGGTTTCAATTTCAATAGTGCTATTACTTCGGCGGTTGCTGCGTACGTAAATGAGGGCAATAAGACCTCATCTCCTTCATCAAGTTCCAATGCCATCAATGCAATCTGCAGTGCATCCGTACCATTGGCACAGGGTATAACTTTACATCCTCCCAAATATTCAGATAAGCCTTCTGCAAAGTTTTTGACTTCAGGGCCGTTTATAAAATGTGCTTCATCCAAAACTTTTTGGATGGCCACATCGATCTCAGGCTTGAGTCTTTGATATTGTTTTTTCAGATCAACCATTTGAATTTTTGTGCTCATATTTTATCTACCTGTTGATTTTTCAATTCATACCATTCACCGGATTCCGGACATTGCGCTTTACCATTCTCATCAAAGTGAAGCCGATGTCCAAATTCGCTCATCCACCCCAACTGCCTGGCCGGATTACCGACCATCAATGCATAGGGCGGCACGAATTTGGTCACCACAGCCCCTGCTCCTATGAAACAATAAGCACCCAAATCATGACCACATACTATGGTTGCATTGGCCCCAACAGACGCGCCCTTTCCTACCCGGGTGATGGCATAATGCCCCCGTCTGTTGACTGCACTCCTGGGGTTTACTACATTGGTAAACACAGCACTGGGGCCCAGAAAAACGTCATCATCACAAACCACACCTGTATACAGGGATACATTGTTTTGTACTTTTACATTGTTGCCCAGCACCACACCATCTGCTATGAATACATTCTGGCCTATGTTGCAATTCGTACCTAATCTGGCCCCCGGCATAAGGTGGCTGAAATGCCAGATTTTGGTGCCATCTCCTATTTCACAGCCCGGTTCTACGATGGCCGTTGGATGTACATATATCATTTGCTGTTTTTTCTATTTTATAAAAATCCAATTACCGACCACATCCTGCCGGTTATTCCCCGATCACGTCTGTGTGAATAAAATAAATCCTCTCTGTCAAAAGTACAATAAGGACTCACTTCTATGTTTTGCTCTTTAACACCCATTTGGGTTAACAAATCAAAATTCACTTGTTTTAAATCGATGTATCCTTTATCGTTATCTTCTTTCAACCATCTGTGAGGTTCATCAAATTGTTGCCATACTTCCGGCCCTACCTCAAAATGACACCGGTCGATGCAGGCTCCAATGTATACCCGCATATCTTCTGCTCTGCTACCATAAATTTCGTTCATTTTACGTATGGTCTTCCCCACAATATCCAACAACGTGCCTTTCCAACCTGCGTGCACTGCAGCAATCGTCTCTTTAACCGGATCATATACCAGCATAGGAACACAGTCTGCAGTACTCACGGTTAGCAAAATACCTCGTTGTTTTGTTACCAAAGCATCGTATCCCTCGTAGCTGCCTGCCTCCAATACCTCCAGTACAGCATCACCGTGAACCTGATGAGATTTGGCAGATTGACTTAGGTCAAAACCAAGCTGGGCACAAAACAATTCCTTGTTTTTTATCAGCATTCCCGGGTCATCAGAGGTATGACTTCCAAGATTTAGTCCATGGTAAGGATGTTCGCTAAATCCTCCAACTCTGGTGCTTTGAGCAGCTACCAAAATTGGAAAGTTGGCAAATACCTTAGGATAGATGGGCTGAGGAGGTATTGGCATCTACTGTAAAGTTAAAAACGAAAGGGTTGCTTCAAACAATTTCTTTTCATTATCAGTTTCTACGTCACTATTGTGGAAAAGAACCTGAAATCTTCCATTGTGCTTTCTGGCTTCGGCGAGCAATGCAGTGTAATTTGTGTATTGTTGGTCTACGTTTTTTACATAGTCTTTCTTTTTCATCAGGATCAAAGGTTGTTCTTCTATATGCATCATTCTCCTCCCTGGCAAATCATACAACTTATAGGGTGTACATATGCCAGCTGCAAATCCAAGTCCTTCTGTAAATTGAACGCTACTGTCTGTTTCAAATCCAAGTTTTTCTTGCATTGCCCATGTCTTACCAGGTTCATATCTGAGATAATGTTGTCGCACACTGGTTATTTCCCTGCCAATTGCTCTTTCCAGAATGACTTTTTCTATGTTTAATATTTCTTCTGATTTCCAGCTTTCAAAGCTAGGGTGCAATCCTATTTCATAACCACATTCTTGTAGAAGTTTAAATACGTGTTTCATGGTCGTGCTTTCTACATCATAATCGATGTGGTCATATTTGGCATTGGTCTTTCCCGTCATAAAATAGAAAATAGCAGGCGTGTTGTTTTTTTGTAGTTGTGCTATAATATATTCAAAGGAAAAATAGGGGTCTTTTCTGATATCTGATCTGGCACTTACATAGTCCTTAATCAGTTTATTCCACATTTGGAGCCTAAAGTCTGAGTGGTAAATTGCTCCAGCCAAATTTCTTATTCTGGCGTATTTTTGGACAGTATCAACATCACAACTAAATACCGCCTGATAAGACTTTTGCTCCGATGAAATGCCGATGGTATTTAGTAAATATCTGATAAAGGCAATGTACTCATTGACTACCCCTCTTTGATAAAGACCAAATTTACCGATCACACTCTGATGCAATCTGATCCTGCCCATCTGATCTCTTTCTCCCAGGGCAGCATCCCATTGGGTAAGCAGCAAAAAAGAACTGGCTACCATGTCCGCTCCAATATAAAGTTGACCATCCACTATCTCTACCTGATTATCACCAAAAAGAGTACATAGAGTATGTGGGTAAGCCGGACACCTAAACTCAATACACCTGTTAGGAATTTTAGCAACATCGAACAACGCTTTGTCACCATCCTTGAAAAAAGAGTTTTGAATGACAAATTTTCCCGTTGGCCCCTCAAATACAAAATGCGTATTTGCCTTTCGCTGCAATTCATACTGCGTAATGCCCAAATGCTGGACCAACCACACGTGTAGTACATAAGCTATCTCCCTGTCGTAATAACCAGGTATGGTAATCTTCAAAGGAAGTGCACTCAATCCTGATTGTATTGCTTTTGATAATACGCCTGATAACTGCCGCTGGTCACATGGTCTAACCAGGTTTCATTGTCCAAATACCATTGGATGGTTTTTTTCAATCCTTGCTCAAGAGTAAATTCGGGTATCCATCCCAGTTCTCTTTCAATTTTTGAAGCATCAATGGCATATCTGAGATCGTGGCCAGCCCTGTCCTTCACAAAGGTGATGAGCTGCCGTGATTCACCTCGATCCCTGCCAAGTGCTTCATCCATCAGATCACACAAATGCTGTACCAAGGCCAAATTGGTAATTTCATTGTGCCCACCTATATTGTAGGTCTCACCTACCTTGCCCTCGTGAAACAAAACATCAATGGCTCGTGCATGATCCTCTACATACAACCAATCTCTGATGTTTTCACCTTTGCCATACACAGGAAGGGATTTTTTACGAATGATGTTGTTAATCATCAACGGAATCAGTTTTTCCGGAAAATGATTGGGGCCGTAATTGTTCGAACAATTACTAACTATGCAGGGCAATCCATACGTATGATGAAATGCACGCACTAGGTGATCGCTTGAAGCTTTACTCGCACTGTAAGGACTGCGGGGGTCATATGGGGTGGTCTCCGTAAAAAACCCGTTGCCCAATGGAAGAGAACCAAAGACTTCATCTGTTGAAATGTGATAAAACTTGCGTCTCTCATAATTTCCGGCCCAATAGGTCTTGGCAGCCTGCAATAATGTTGCCGTACCCAGTACATTGGTTTTTACAAAGATCAGAGGATCTGTGATCGACCTGTCAACGTGAGACTCTGCTGCCAAATGAATAATGCCATCAATTTGATATTGCTCCAAGGTTGACATAACAACTGTTGCATCTGTAATATCTCCCTTTACAAAGTGATAATTGTCTTTGGTTTCAACATCCTTCAGGTTTTCAAGATTGCCGGCATACGAAAGCACATCAAAATTTACTATCTTATAGTCCGGATATTTGTTCACAAACCTCCTTACCACATGGGATCCAATAAATCCTGCTCCACCTGTTATCAGTATATTCATTTTGACTGGTTATAAATGTAATTACAATATGATTGGGATTCCTACTTCTATCTGCCTATGCTCTCATAATGAAAACCCATGTCTAACATGTCTTTTACATTGTAAACATTCCTGCCATCAAACACCGCGGCTTGATTGAGGCTCGATTTGATTGTTTCGAAATCCGGCATTCTAAACAAACTCCATTCTGTAACTACTGCCAATGCATCAGCTCCTTTTAGGGCATCATACATGTCATCACAATAGTTTATTTTATCCGTGACCTGAGCCTTGAAATTGGGCATGGCTTCGGGATCATAGGCATTGACCCTGGCACCTGCTGCCAGCAATTGATGGATAACGGTAATGGCTGGTGCTTCTCTGATGTCGTCTGTTTCAGGTTTAAAAGCAAGCCCCCAGATGGCTATGGTTTTGCCCGCCAGCTTACCCTCAAAATAGAGGTTGATTTTATCAAACAGCACTTCCTTTTGCTTTTCATTGACCTTCATAACCGCTTCTAATATCTGAAAATTGTATTGGCTATCAGCCGCCGCTTTGGAAAGGGCCATCACATCTTTTGGAAAACAACTTCCTCCATAGCCCACACCGGGAAATAAAAACCGCTTACCTATACGGGTATCAGATCCCATGCCCTTTCTTACATGATCTACATCGGCCCCCAATCGTTCACACAAATTGGCTATCTCATTCATAAATGAAATGCGTGTAGCCAGATAAGCATTGGCAGCATATTTGGTGAGCTCGGCACTTCTGATGTCCATCACTATTATGGGATTACCCTGTCGCACAAAGGGTTCATACAACTTCATCATGGTCTCTTCCGCTTTTTGCGAGTTGACACCTATAACCACCCGATCGGGTTTCAAAAAATCTTCGACCGCAACACCTTCCCTAAGGAACTCAGGGTTGGACACCACATCGTATTTATCACGCGACAACTTCGACGCCAGGATGGCTTCTACTTTTTCTGCTGTACCTACAGGTACTGTGCTCTTATCTACGATTACTTTATAATCTTCAATCATTTCGCTCAAATCTGCGGCTACTTTCAAAATGTACTGCAAATCTGCCGAGCCATCTTCTCCAGGCGGGGTAGGCAAAGCCAAAAAGACTATTTTTGCCTGGCGGATTCCTTCCCTCAGATCGGTCGTAAATGACAACCTTCCAGCTTTTGTATTCCGTTCAAACAAAACCTCCAGTCCCGGTTCATAAATAGGTACTTCACCGTCTTTCATTCTTTGTACTTTGCGCGCATCTATGTCAATACATACTACATGGTTGCCTGTCTCAGCAAAACAAGTACCCGTTACCAAGCCTACATATCCTGTTCCAACTACTGCTATGTTCATTTCGTTTTTTTAATTTTTTAAATGGCTTCGCCGTCCTAAGGTCGCAGCACCTTGAGGCAAAAGCAATTCACAATCATTTGTATGTCAAGCCGTTAAAACTTCGGCTTTATTTATTTTATGCAACAAATCAACATCAACACTCAGGTGCAGGGCTATGCCCAGACTCTCAAGTTCTACCATAAAAGTTCTCTTTCCCGTTTGCTTCAACAAACGGCCATTGAGGCCTGCGAGATTTCCCTTTTTGATGATCACTCTGTCGCCGGTACACAAGGCCTGCATGTTGTTGTCAATGCCAATATCCAAACCCTCTATCCGCTTCAACATATTGATCTCCTCTTCCCGGATGGGTGAAGGATGACCATGATCTGAAATGATTTTGACCACCCTTTCGGTCTCCAGCACTTTGAGCGACTGACTCTGTTTTATACGCACAAAAAGATAGCACCCCAACATGGGAATCTGATACGTCTTCAATTTGCGCATATATCTTTTTGTCCTGCTGATCAGCGGAAGATATACTTCTACATTTTTTTTACGCAATTGTGCCGCAACCTGTTTTTCACTCCGGAAAGCCGTGTACACCGCAAACCATTGCTGAGCTTCTGCTTCTTTTCTTCTGCCAGGCAATTCATGGATCATTTTCATAGCATATCTTTTTCCCAGATTAACAATGCATTCTGGCCACCCAATACATCATCCGCTCCAGACAAATCGGCACCGGCATATACTACGTACCGGATTTTGCGGGAAATCAGCTGCTCTACCTTTTCTATCAGGGTTATGAGGTATTCTTTATTGACCTCACCCACAAATACCAGGTCAATGATGCTGCTGTCTATGCCTTTGGCAAGGGCTCCGGCTACATATACCTGCTCTACATTACCCAAACGCTCAATGATGTTTTCAATTATTTTGTCTATCCCAATTTGTTTCCGAAGTATGTTGTGCACTTCTTTGTACAAGGGATGTTGGGTGTTTGCCTGAAAGTATTTTCGATTGCCGGATGTAAACGAACTCAACATACCGGCTTCTTCAAATCGATTGAGCTCTACCCTGATGGCGTTAGAAGATTCTCCAAATTCAGATTCCAGGCTTCGTAAATAGGATTTATTGTTGCTGTTTAAAAAAAATTTCAACAACAATTTGATCCTGGTCTTCGAAGATATGAGGGCTTCAATCATTTATTGAGTAAAATAATTACTCAAAATTAACGATTAATCCCGTTTTTTATGTTAAAAAAGAGGAAAAAATTTGTAAATTAATCGACACTTCTGATCAACAAAATCAGCGATAATATGGCCGTTGCCTGCGCTATACTGTCTTTTAATACGTCTCCCCAGTTGATGTCCTTTTCTTCTTTTTTCTGTTCTTCGGTCTTTTTCTTCTTAAAGGGCACATTGATGGTGGACCCCTCCTTTACTTCGGGGTATTGACGGTAAAAAATCATGTTTTTGGCCTTCTCTACCCTTCCGTTTTTATGCTCAACCGTAATTCTGGTAATATCTCCATTTTCATCTATACCCCCGGCGTAGTTGTTGATGTAATAGAGGGCGTCTTTTCCTTCTTCAAATGCTACGTTGATTTTGCCGTTTTCAAGGAGCTTACTGCCATACAATTCGTCGTAATTGGTAGCCCCCACAATCGATACAATGTTGTCCTGTTTGGGTATGGTGATCACATCATCCGCTTTCAAAATGATGTTTTGCGAACTACCCGACTTTTCCATTGCAGTTTTGAGGTTGATCACCACATTGCCAGTATTGCCATCAAGTCTAAATAAACTGGCCCCTTCAATGTAAGCCTCTTTGGTGAGCCCCCCGGCCATTTCAATCAAATCGGTAAGACGCATGTTTTCCTTCAACAGTGAATAGATTCCGGGATACACCACTTCTCCCTCTACGATCACATTGCGCAAAGGTTCAAATTCAGGGGCATAACGCACATACACCTGATCATAAGGTTGAAGTTTGTAATCTTTTACACCGTTCAGCGAAAGATCTCCTTTTAAATCTATGTAGTCCTTTTTGGTGGTCGTTTTTTTATCTGAACTAAGATCCAATGAAAAAACATCAATGCGATTGGGAGCTGCCTCTTGTTTCAAGCCTCCACTCAACAGTATAGCATCCTTAAGTGTGAGTGTGGGGTTGTAAAGATATTCTCCTGGTTTGCGCACAGCTCCACCTACCTTGATAAATGCTTTGTCTGCAAATTCAGCCGTTTTATAAACAAAAATACTATCATAAGGACTCAAGGCAATGTCTGTACTAAAATCAGTTTTACCAATGAGTGATTTTACATCAATGAAGTAGTATTCCTGGGTCAACTCATCCCCCTTCTTTCGAAACAAATAGGCAAAATCGGCCGCATCCTCCCTTAATCCTCCTGCCAAAAACAAGGCATCACTCACTTTCATGTTTCCATCACGACCCAATTCAAATTTGAGTGGACTCCTTACCGCACCTGCTACCACTACTTTATTGGATTCTTCAAAATCCGAAAGAGCCCGCACGGTAATTACATCTCCTTTCTTTAATTCCGGATTTCCACTACCTGTGCCTGCGACCAAAGCCGACTTTACATTTACAATTTCATAACGAACGGTTTTCATGTCCACATTGTACCTTCGCAGGTATGCCGTTTCCAACACAGCATTTTCTTTTAACACAGCCCTGTTGATCAAATCCGAAAACCGCATGCCTTCTACAAATGCATATTCACCGGTATCTCTGACGGCACCGTAAATCGCTACCTTATTTTCTATGCCATCCTCGATCTGACCAATGATCACCTCATCTCCATTTTTTAAGATAAAGTCTTTTTTGCCTGCCTCCAGTTCATTGAGATCAGCATTCAAAATCAACTCCAGATCATTTTCAAATCGCTTTATTTTGACATTGCGTTTCAACGCGCCTGGTTTCAATCCACCTGCGTATCGAATCAAATGCATCAGGTTTTCCTGATCCAGCAATTCATATTTCATGGGCCTGTTGATCCCTCCTTTGACAGCTATTACTTTTTGCGCAACGGGCACCTGCAAATAATCATTGTCCTGCAGGTAAAATTCCTGCGAAACCACCGGATTGTTTAAAAAAGCGTAAACATCAACGTTCTTAGGGGCCTTTCCCGGCCTCAGCAATTTAATCTGTCGAACACTACCCAGATTTCCGGGCCCTCCTGCCGCCACCAATGCATTAAACGCTGTATTGACCGCAGAAATATGAAAACTTCCATTATTGAAGACTTCTCCAAATATGTTTACGTTGATCGTTCTGGCAGTGGTAACGGTCAACTTAAAATTGTTGGGTGAAAAAATAAAACGGTTCCTTAGATTTTTCTTTAAAAGAGATTCAGCTTCTTCAATAGTGAGTCCGGCTACATAATACCTGGGTAAGCTTTCAGGTTGGATGTAGCCCTCTTTGGATACCTCCAGTGAAATGTTGGCCTGGGAAGCATCAAAAATCGAAATCGCTACTACATCCCCGGGCCCCAAAACATAGGAACGAGGGGGTTTGGCATCTTCTGTGGTGCGATACAACTTTAAGCTGTTGTCTCTAAACAATTGCTGCCCATAGGTCTCAGCCTCTGGAAGTTTTCCTTTTTGATTTTCCTGCAACTTTTCTGCCACAGCTTCTTCAAGTGAGGCGCCTCTTTCTACCGCTTTTTTAATTTCCGTGGCTGATTTATTGGCCATTCGCGCCTCTTCCGAGTTTTTATTAGTCAGGGTGTCCTTTTTCTCATCCTGACCTTTCAGTTTATCTTTGGCTTCTAACTTGGTTGTATCTGATTCGATGGACTTGCCTCTTTCGTTCTTTTTTGCTTCCTTCTTATTCTCGTTCTCCAGCTTTTCAAGGGCCTCTCTTGCTTCCTTTTCAACCCTCAAAAGATCCTGCGTGTTGTTGGGATCAATATTGTCAATATTTATACCCCTCCTCAACATTTCTGCCCTGAATTGTGCTTCGGTAATGCCCCTCTTAGCCAGTTCAGCACGGGCGGAAGACTCACTAAAGACTTGAGCATTAATATATAAAGAACTGAATATCAGCAATATTACAGCAATCAATCTCATTTTTCTGACTTGAAGTTTCATTCAAATGATTTATAGTTCAAATTCGGTGCCAACCATTGCTCCCAGGCTTCCAAAGTTTTACTTCCTTTTTGTGCCAAAGCTTCAATCTGATCCCTGCCTATGGCGCCCAAACCAAAATATCGGGCTTCAGGATGACTAAAATAAAACCCACTTACGCTGGCCACTGGGTACATGGCTTTGCTTTCCGTAAGTTGAATTCCCGCTTTTGCTTCTACGTCAAGCAACGACCAAATGGTGTCTTTCTGGGTGTGGTCAGGACAAGCCGGATAGCCCGGAGCTGGTCGGATACCCTGGTACTCTTCCCTGATCATGGCTTCATTGTCCAAACTTTCATCAACCGCATAACCCCAATATTCTTTTCTAATCTTAAAGTGCAAATATTCAGCAGCAGCTTCTGCCAATCTATCTGCCAATGATTTCAGCAAGATGGCATTGTAATCATCGTGTTTGGCTTCAAAAGCCTGGATATGGCTTTCAATGCCGTGTCCGGCTGTTACGGCAAACATACCGATATGATCCGTCATTCCTGTTTCAATGGGTGCTATGTAATCACTCAAACAATAATAGGGCAAACCCGCTGCCTTCTTCCGTTGTTGTCTCAGGAAATGTAAACGGCACAGTTCTATTTCTCTTTTTTCATCTTCCCAAATGACTACATCGTTGCCATCTCCATTGGCTGCAAACAGACCAAATACAGCCTTTATCTGCAACCAGCCTCCTTTGCTGATTTGTTCCAACATTTCCAATGCATGCTGATGAATTTCTACCGCCTCTGCCCCAACTACCTTATCTTCTAAAATAGCGGGGTATTTTCCCGCCAATTGCCACGATTGAAAGAAAGGCGTCCAATCGATAAATGGCTTCAACTCTTCTACCGTAAAAGTAAGCGTGGTTACTTCTTGCACCCTGGGCTTGGGAAATGGGTATTCACTCCAGTCAGGTACATATTTTTGTGCATTAGCCGATTCCAGTGATATATATTCCTTGTCAAACTTACCGGAAGCCCTTTGCTCTCGGATGGCGGCATACTCGGCTTTGTATTGCTGTACAATGCCCTCCCTTATGTCTTTATCTTCTGAAAGCAAATTGCCCGCCACGGTTACACTGCGGCTCGCATCCAGCACATGGATCACAGGGCCGCTGTATTCATTGTCAATTCTGAGTGCGGTGTGGGTCTTTGATGTAGTGGCACCCCCTATCAAAAGAGGCACTCGCATACCCAACCTTTCCATCTCCCTTGCAACACCTGCCATTTCATCCAGGGAAGGTGTAATTAAGCCACTCAAACCTATGATGTCAGCTTTGTGCTTAATTGCTTCTTCAAGGATTTTGGAGGTTGGCACCATGACACCCAGGTCTATTATTTCGTAAGCATTGCAAGCCAATACCACGCCCACTATGTTTTTGCCTATATCATGCACATCTCCTTTAACGGTGGCCATGAGTATTCGCCCTTTTGAGCTTACATTGCTGCCTTTTTTCTCTGCTTCAATGTAGGGCGTAAGATAGGCTACGGCTTGTTTCATTACCCGGGCACTTTTCACCACTTGAGGTAAAAACATTTTGCCGCTGCCAAATAAATCACCCACTACATTCATACCATCCATCAGGGGACCTTCGATGATTTGCAGCGAGGCAGCATAAGAAGCCCGTGCCTCTTCTACATCCTTTTCTATATACTCGGTGATACCTTTCACCAGCGCATGCACAATGCGCTCTTCCACCGTTGCATCCCTCCAGCTTTCATCCTTTTGTAATACTTTACCTCCCCCTTTTATGGTCTCAGCATAGACAACCAAATCTTCTGTTGCATTTTCATGGCGATTAAACAATACATCTTCCACTTTTTGCAACAAGGCAGGTTCTATTTCTTCATATACCTCAATCATACCGGCATTTACAATGCCCATATCCATTCCTGCTTTAATGGCATGAAACAAAAATGAGGCATGCATTGCTTCTCTCACCTTATCATTGCCCCTAAATGAAAATGATATATTACTTACACCCCCGCTAATTTTACACCCCGGGCATTGCGCCTTGATTTGTTTGCAGGCTTCTATAAAATTGATGGCATAAACATTGTGTTCTTTGATGCCGGTGGCAACAGCAAAAATATTGGGATCAAAAATGATATCCGTGGGCGGCATGCCTGCTTCTTCCGTCAATATTTGGTAAGCCCGTTTACATATTGCTACCTTACGTTCAATGGTGTCAGCCTGTCCTTCTTCATCAAATGCCATTACAACCACTGCCGCCCCATACTTGTGCGCCAGTCGGGCATGGTGTAAAAAAACTTCTTTCCCTTCTTTAAGAGAAATAGAATTGATGATACACTTCCCCTGTACACATTTGAGTCCGGTTTCTATCACACTCCACTTGCTGCTATCAATCATAACAGGCACCTTGGCTATGTCCGGCTCTGACATCACCAAATGCAAAAATGTCTCCATGGCCTTCTCACTGTCGAGCAAGCCCTCATCCATATTTACATCTATGATCTGCGCACCCGCTTCTACTTGTTGTCTGGCTACAGCCAATGCTTCGGTGTATTTTCCATCGAGGATAAGTCTGGCAAACATTCTGCTTCCTGTTACATTGGTGCGCTCCCCGATGTTGATAAAATTCAAATCTTCTCTCACTACCAAAGCTTCCAGGCCGGAATAGGCCGACAACCGTTCTTTTACTTTCAGTTTTCGGGGCTTGAGTTCCTTTACAGCTTCTGCCATCGCTTTGATGTGGTCAGGCGTAGTGCCACAACAGCCACCTATGATGTTGACAAACTGACTTTCAACAAATTCTTTGATGTATGCCTGCATCTGTTCAGGGCTCTGGTCGTAGGCTCCCATTTCATTGGGCAGACCCGCGTTGGGATAGGCACTGATGTAAAATTGACTGATGTCCGCCAACTCTTTTAAGTGCGGCCTCATTTCTTTTGCTCCCAAGGCACAATTCAACCCAATGGCCACAGGATTGGCATGCGCTACAGAAATATAAAATGCAGAAACCGTTTGTCCGCTCAGTGTCCTGCCACTGGCATCTGTAATGGTCCCGGATATGATTACAGGTATGTCTTTTGCCATATCCTCTTTCAACTGCTCAATGGCAAAAATAGCAGCCTTTGCATTAAGGGTATCAAAGATGGTTTCTACCATCAACAAGTCTGAACCCCCATCCATCAATGCCTTTGCCTGCTCATAATAGGCCTCCTTCAGGGCATCAAAGGTTACCGCCCTGTATCCCGGATTGTTGACATCAGGTGATATTGAACCGGTACGGTTGGTAGGCCCCATGGCTCCTGCCACGTAACACTTTTTTCCTGTAACATCATAGTGCTGGCTTACACACAACTTTGCAATGCGGGCTGATTCATAGTTGATGTCGTATACTGCATCTTCCATGTGGTAATCTGCCTGTGCTATCCTGGTACCACTAAAAGTATTGGTCTCAATGATGTCGGCCCCGGCCTCTAGATAGGCCTTGTGGATTTCCATGATAACATCCGGCCTGGTAATACTCAACAAATCGTTGTTGCCCTTGAGATCCTTTTCTGCCTTTAAAAACCGCTCTCCTCTGAAATCGTTTTCCTGTAAACGATAGCGCTGGATCATAGTGCCCATAGCCCCATCCAATACAAGGACACGACGCTCTAACAATGTCTGTAATTCTTTCCTGATCATAGAAAGCAAAGATAGTGAAGCCTTTATAATTAATGCTTATTAATAAATGGCAATTGTTTTGCGTTTTTTACTGATCTTCTTTGGTTTGAATGGCTAAACCTTCTATCATTATCAACTTTGCATGCTCATTGACCCTCACATAACTAAGTATTTTGTAGTAAATATCAAAGTGATTTCCTTCTCTGCTTATCGATATTTTTTCTTCAGAAATTTCACTTTCCAATACCACCCACCTCGCCTTTTCTACCCCGTTTTCCATTCTGCTCAGTCCTCCCCTGTCATTGATCACCAAGCCACTAAAACTTCCTTTTTTATGTAAAGGACCCGTCTCAACACTGAAAACTTTACTTTCTTCTTTTACCTCCAACTCGGGCAAATAGCCATTCGATTTATATATTCGCTTTTCATCAGGTTTCTGCAAGTAAGACATACCCTTCAGCATCCAAAGAGACTTCAATGTATCAATATTAAAAGTATCTCCCAACAAGCCATCCTGATCGTATTCTTTTAAAAAATGTAAGTCGTGTCGTTGATACAAATATTGAACCAGTTGGGAAATAGTATCCGTATTTATCTGCGTCTCTTGCTGTGCCTTTACCAGCTTCCCATTGACAAGCAACCCGGCATTTCCTGCCTTATTTTTTAAAACAAACTCCTGATTTCGTTTTGAAATAACCTTCACATTCAAAGGACCCGGAAAAATGTACACCACCAGAAGAAGCATAACCAGACCAGGAATCAATCGGAGGTCAGGAGTCTTTTTTAAAATGAAGATAATGAATATCAATGCCCCATAAATCCATGCCAGGGCAAGCAAATAAACTTCCTCTCTGATACCCATATTTTCGTATTGCAGCATCCATGCTTTTCCCAGTAATACCAACACCAAAAGGATGGAAAGGAAAAAACCCTTAATATAAAGTTGTGCCGCCTTTGATTCTTTCTCCAACAAAAGGGTTCTTGACCCCAAATAAACCACAATACCCAGCCCCATGTACCAGCAGCACAATTCAGATATCCAGGGCACCACTGCTTCACCGGTCGTCAAAACTTTCAGCAAATAGGCCAACATAATGATTGCATAAACACCCATTACAGGTACCCCGATATAGTTGAACACCACTTCAAAAAATCGGCTTTTAAATCTGGCTTGTGCCGCGGTATCAAGGGGAAGCGTCGGGAAGAGGGCAATAAAATTTACCATTTGTATGCCAATCAGGGTCCAGGTAGCCAAATGGGCATAGAGGTTGATTTTTTGAGTACTCAAATCAAACAAAGTACTTACAGACAGCACCGCCAGTGAAAGGGTTGTAAATAATAGAACGGCAATTAAAAATGAAGAAAGAAAATTTTCCAGCAAAAGAAAATTATATCTAAGCAATGATTCGTCATTCCTTCTTTTAATGGGGAGTAAGGTTATCAGCATATGGAGAATCGCTACTACTACACCGCAAAAGATGTTCTGCCAGTAATGTTCACCCATTGCCCCCGGCTCAAGCAAACCATACAAAAGGCCAAGAGAGGACAATCCTAGAGTTGCAGCCAAAAATCTACTGCGACTACCTTCATAAGTCTCGAGGTATATTTCAGTGGCCATGCTGATAAGGGCAGCAATCCACAAAGACCAAAATACCCTGCCCTCGGGTTCTCCATCTGTTTGAATGTGGTAACTCAAATACGCACACATTGCTATACCAAAGCCAAGAAAGCCCGGGAATCTCCTGATCCCAATCGTCCATTTTTTTAATTGACCGGAAACAGCGTTAACCCATTTCATTTTTTATCCCTCTTTTCTTCGGTTGGTAAAATGACGCAACATGATGATTTCTTTTTCAGTCAACTCCCTCGAAAAACCTCGAGGTAAGTCTTTTTTGGTTAAGCCCGCAAAATAAGTGCGGTCCAATCTTACCACCTCATATCCAAGAGACTCAAAAATCCTTCTGACAATCCTGTTTTTACCACTGTGAATTTCTATGCCTATCTGGTTCTTTTTGCCGGCTTCGATGTAATCAACAGAATCCACTTCCGCCTTGCCATCTTCCAGCATTACCCCCTCTTTTATCTTATCGAGATCGGTGATTTTTAGATTTTTATCCAGCTCAACCTGGTATATTTTCTTGATTTGATGACTGGGGTGCGACAATTTCTTTGCCAGGGCACCATCATTGGTGAGCAGCAACAAGCCCGTTGTATTGCGATCCAATCTTCCTACAGGAAAGAGTCTTTCTTCATACTTGTCTTTTACAAGATCCAATACAGTCTTTCTTCCTTTTTCATCCTCAGCCGTAGTGATAAAATTTTTGGGCTTGTTGAGCAGGAGATAGATGAGTTTTTCTTCCTTTTTCAATACCTCACCCTTGTAGGTAATCACGTCTCCCTCCTTGGTCTCGTAGGCTGGGTTGGTATTTACTTCTCCATTGACTTTTATTTCGCCGGCCTTAACCATTTCAGCTGCCTTACGTCTGGAACAAATGCCTGACTGCGCTACAAATTTATTCAAGCGAATAATCTCTGCACTTACTGTTTTTTTGGCTGCCCTTGCAGGTCTTTCTACCTCATGCCTTTCTTTGTCTTCACTCCTTTTAAACGCAGGCTCTCTGTTGAAAAAATTTTCATCAAAAAGTCTTGTTTTGCGTTCCGGCTTATCATGGCCTGGCTCTTTTTCAAAGCTGCCGTTGGCATTAAACCGATCGCTGCGCCCTTTATACCCCGGGCCTTCTTCCCTTTTTCGGGGCGCTGATGTATTTTTCCATTCACCACGCGGCGTTCTTTCATCGCGATCTTTATCCCTGTCAACTGACTTCCATCCCTCACCTCGTTTTGATGCTGTCCTAATTTTTCTGTCCTCTGAACTACCGTCTGTTGTATTAAATCTGCGGTCTTCTCCCGACCGATCCGCACGTGTCGGTCTTCCTTCTGAATTGCTTTTTCTGGTAGTTTTGAATGCAGGTCTGTATTCACGTTTTGAAAATGAGGTTCTACTATCTGACGAATCTCTTGCATCATCACCATCCGACTTGCGCCTCCTGGGCCTGGCGGAGGTTTCTGGTGCATCCTCTTCTTTATTTTTTTTAATAAAAAATTTTTCAAAAGGACTCTTTGGAGCGGCTGCCTTTTTTTTACCCTCTGTTTTTTTATTCTTATCCTGACGCATGCTTAGGTCTTAAAATGGAATTTGTGTATCACCAAAACCATCTGTTTCACTAACGTCTCCCGTGTTGAGCCTGGATGGTCTGGTGATCATGGCATTGAAATTATCTGTTGCAAATGGGTTGCCAAAATCGCCTCCCACAAAGCCCGATTCTCCCGGATCTTCAAATTTGGTGTATTCACCGATAAACCGGAGGTTGACCGTACCCAAACTACCATTCCTGTGTTTGGCAAGGATGATTTCAGCAATGTCTTTGGGTGTATCAAAGTTGCCTCCTTCTTCCAATCCATAATAATCGGGTCTGTAAATGAAGGTAACAATGTCGGCATCCTGCTCGATGGCTCCTGATTCCCTCAAATCCGAAAGTTGTGGTCTCTTTTCTCCTCCCCTGGTCTCTACCGCACGCGACAACTGCGACAATGCAATGACCGGTACGTGCAATTCCTTAGCCAAACTTTTGAGGGATCGCGAAATTGAAGAGATCTCCTGTTCCCTGTTGCCCCGCTTTTCATTCGGAGCCGCTGTCATCAACTGAAGGTAATCGATGATCACCATCGAGATATCGTGATTTTGCTTCAAACGCCTACACTTAGCGCGCAATTCAAAGATGTTGATGGCAGGTGTATCATCAATGTACATGGGCAGCTGAGAAAGTTTGTCTACCGCTGCATGTAATTTGGTCCATTCTGAATCATCCATTTTACCATTGCGCAACTTGGAAGACCCAATCTCCGCTTCGGCCGAAATCAAACGCTGAACCAATTGAACACTGGCCATCTCCAGTGAAAACACGGCAACTCCCTGACCATTGGCCGCTGCATTTTTGGCCATACTCAGGGTAAAAGCTGTCTTACCCATACCAGGCCTTGCCGCCACAATTATAAAATCGGATGGCTGCCAGCCATTGGTCATCTTATCGAGACTGCGAAATCCTGAAGTAACTCCCGTTAGTTCACTGCCCCGTTGACTGATCTTTTCTATTTCTTTCTGTGCCTGTACTACCAGTGAAGACAAGGATTCATAGCCTGTATTGAGGTTCTGGTCTGTGATGTTGTACAGCCCCCGCTCTGCCTCATCCAGGATTTCAAGAACATCCATGGTATCCTCAAACGAATTGCGAATCACCTCGGTTGATACCCTAATCAATTCTCTTTGAATGAATTTTTGGGCAATGATCCTGGCATGAAATTCAATATTGGCTGCTGAACCAACCTTATTGCCCAATTCGATGAGGTATCCTACACCGCCTATTTCTTCAAGTTTACCCCCTTTGTTGAGTGCCTCATGCACCGTTAACAAATCTATGGGCTGTTGCTTGCCAAAAAGGTCAAGCATGATTTCAAAAATGGTTTGGTGGGCCTTAAGATAAAAGGACTCTTTGCGCAAAATTTCCACAATGGCCGGCATGCCGTCTTTGTCAATGAGGATTGCGCCCAAAACGGCTTCCTCAAGGGGTATGGCCTGAGGTTGAATCCTCCCTGTCATGATCTTGTTCAGATCATCATCGAGTTTTACCGGACTATAACTGCCCCCGGCAATAGGTTTCAACTTATTGGTGTTCTCAGACATACACGCTA
>ERZ724519.35-NODE-35-length-47361-cov-9.678857_pt1 | contig 47361 bp, 28 predicted proteins | sample MGYA00376052_ERZ724519 | MGnify/ENA primary metagenome ERZ724519 (study PRJEB28724, sample SAMN07190883) | activated sludge metagenome | isolation source: activated sludge of sewage treatment plant in Hong Hong | place: Hong Kong | collected 2016-03-17 ... | reverse complement strand
CATTGCAGGTATTGGGAGTGTTGTTATAATTTCCGTTGGCATGACACGCAGCACAGTCGCTTGCGATGTTGGCGTGTGCGCCGGTTAATTCAAAATAATTGTTGTGATCAGGAAAAGTAGCAGGGGCCCAACCTTGAGCTGTGGTATGACAGAGTATACAATCATCTGAAAACCCTAGATCTTTGTGATTTGGGTTTATAGTAGAATTAAAATTATTGGCATGACAATCCTTACAAATCATTGAGGTGCCCTGAAATCCATTGGCATGACATTGGATGCAGCTTACACCGTCATGCCCTCCAGTTAGTGGGAAATTGGTTTGATTATGGTCAAATGCATTGCTGGCATCACCTGAAGGGTGGCAGGCCAAACAGGCATTGTCCTGATACTGATATCCACTAACAGTTGTGTGAGCGTCATCGGTCTCGGGATTGGTATGACAAGAAACACAAGTAAAGTTAGCTAAATTAGAAGGGTTAGCGTGGCATTGTTTACAGTCGTCCCACACCCCATTGTGTTTCCCACTGTAAATTGGGAAATACAATGCATCATGATTAAATGTTGAAGGTTGCCAGGCATCTTCTGTGTGGCAGGAGGTACAGTCATGGTTGAAATGATTGGCCTTGTGGTTGGGATTAGTAGTTCCGTTAAATTCCCCAATATGGCAGGCCACACAGGTTTTGGGTGTATCGTTGTAACTTCCATTATGACACAATGCACAATTGTCAGCTATGTTTTTATGCGCTCCATTGAGAGGGTAGTATTGATCATGCACCTCAAATTTTGCGGGTTGCCATCCTGCTTCTGTGGTATGACAATCAATACAATTTTCAGAAATTCCTACCCCCTGGTGATCAGGATTGCTAGTAGCTGCATACTCTGCCTGATGACAGGAAACACAGGTGGTAGGTGTATTTTGAAATCCATTGGTATGACAATCAACACAGTTAACAATTTTATGGACTCCTGTTAAAGGAAAGCCTGTTGTACTGTGATCAAATACTACATCTGCGTCTCCCGTTGGGTGGCAAGCCAGACAAGCATTGTCTTCATAGACAAAACCAGCTACTAATAAATGACTGGTTGTTGTTTCAGGATTGACATGGCACACAATACAAGAAAAAGAACTATAATTTGAATTGTCTGTATGACAAGATGTACATGCATCCCAAACTCCTTTGTGTTTGCCACTGTAGATGGGGAAAAAAGTGCCATCGTGTTCCTTAAACTCAACCGGTGTCCAGCCAGGTGACAAGGAATGGCATTGTTTACAATCTGTTGAAAAACCCAGACCTATGTGGTTGGGATTTATAGTAGAGGCAAAATCGATTTGATGACACGAAATGCAATCGGGTGCAGCAAGAGAATAATCACCGTTGGCATGGCAACTTGCACAATCATTCAAACTGTGCCCTTCCACCAATGGAAAGAAATCATGGTCAACTTTATCTGTAACCCAATCAGGAACAGTTAAGCTATGACAGGAATTACAAGCTGTAGAAAAACCAAACTTTTGGTGATCCGGATGTTCAGATGTTTCATAGTCTGCCCTGTGACACGAAATGCAATCCATCCCTGTAGGGCTAAACCTTACATTACTCTCTGATTGGTGACAAGCAGTACAATTTACCGTTGCATGCACACCCATCAAAGGAAATGAAGTTTGTTCATGAAGAGCCGTTACATTGGCTATTTCCCATGAGTTGGGCGTGTGGCATCTGGCACAATCTGTTCCCACGGTTGACTGGTGAAAATCGCTGTGGCAGGAAACACAAGCCGAAGAAACTTGTTTGAAATCCAATGAACTGTGACAAGATTTGCATTCAAGTGCTTTATGTTGTCCGGTCAATTTAAACAATGTGCTATCGTGATCAAACGATGCTAGCTTATCATCAAATTTCCAACTTTGCGGGCTATGACACTTGGCGCAATCTATGGCAAAGTCAGCTCCATGTGGAGAAGACTGAGCTTGTACTTCCATTGACATTGAAAGAAACAACACACCAAATATCAAAAACCTAAACATTTACAATGCCTATATATCTCTTTGGCCAATAACCATTGACCTCTTTTTTATATTAAATATTTTTGTAATGTGTTAAATTACAAAGCAAACCTCATTTGATCCATTTCATGACCGGACTTCGGCTAAAAAATTGATCAAAATTCTACTAAACCAATTCAATCATGAATTGGAAGGTTCTACTCATTCTTATGTAAGTTTCAGGGAAATACTATGTTAACAAGACAATTTAAAAAGCAAAAAACCTACCTGAATCCATGGAAATTTGCTCCTAAACTTTTATTTAAATCAATTCTAAATTATGGTTGTGGCTTCATAATGAAAACTGATTTTTAATACTGAAATCTATTTCTTAATGGCTGCTTCTTCCATGATAATATCATACCTATAGCCGGCACCAAAATCTTTGTTGATAAAGATTTTTCCTTCGAATGCTACCGTGGCTCCCATCGGTATATTTTCTTGCGTGGTAATGGCCAAATCACATTTTTTTCCCTTTAAAGAGGTTCCATCTTGTATGTGAATCCAGTTTTTACCCATTATGCCGTTATTGACCTTAACTACTTTACCTCCCACAACCACAGTTTTTCCGGCATGTTGATCTGGTTTTTCCAACAACTTGCTTAATGAAATTATACCGGCTACTTTTTTGATGTCTACATCTGCCACGGCACCGGTAGCACCTGCGGAAGCCTCCTGCATATTGCCTCCTGGATGAGCGGATGCATCGATAATTTGAGATACAAGATAAATTTTATCAAATGTTCTATTAAATTCTATACTCTCAAAGTTGGTCTTCATCAAGCCTCCCCTGTAAAAATATTTCCTTCCTTTCGCCGCGTCCATTTTAGAGGCAGCAATCCAAAAGGTATCCTTGTTTTCAACTACCCGCATGTAAGTATATCTCTCCGCCTGCAAAATTTCGAGGGCTTGAACCTGATGCACCGTGGCGTCATTTGCATTGTCCTGGCCAGCTACCGTCATTGCCGGGTTCCCTGATGGCATTGCTCCGGTGTTTTGCGTCGCTGCTGTATCTTCAACAACAACCTTGGGTTTTGAATCACATGCCCAAATGAAAAAAATCATAATTACAAATAGTTGCCTCATCTTGAATTTTATTTAACTGTGCTAATTTAGCAAATTTTATTTGTTTTTAAAACGTTGTATGGCCGTAATGAAATACCTGTGGTATTGTCTGCTGGTTTCAAACGTGCCTTCATAACTTAAAATCAGTGTTGTCATCCTCGCCATATTGACGCTGGCAGAAAAGCCCGCAATGTCTTGCTTCAGCCTCTGCTCTCCGCCAAAAAATGTATAATCAACTTTGCGATAATTGTACTCCAGTCCTAACTTGCCTTTCAAAATGCTTTGATTCAGTCTTGCCCCATAAATATTACCCTTAAAGTAATACGACTCCAAAGTATTGAGATTCAGATTGAGCGTCATATTGTTCAATGGGAACCTCGACAAATTAACGCTAAACACCTGATTTTTGGTAGGCTTTATCTGATTTTCCTGGTATCGGTAAAAAACGGATGCATTGAGGTTGATGTTTCTCCAAACCTGCCATCCCGCCTGCAATCGGTACCCTTGTCGGGTCTCCTGATTGAGTAACTGGTCTATGTAAGTGCGTTGACTTTCATAAAAGATTACATTCCTCCTGTTGTCGTAAGAAGCCGTGATGTTGAACGATCTGAATGGTCGATATCTCACAGAGAAATAAGCCCCCGTCAACTGCAATTTGTGCTGAATGGTATCTCTTACATTTTGAAACATATCTACTTCCAAAGAGCCAAAAACATTGATGTTTTTCCCCAATGAACTGTTGTGCTGCAAATAGGCAAAACGCCTGTCTACTTTGCCACTGTTGCGTTGCTCTACCCATGCCACTGAGGTCTGGGTAGAAGATTTTTCTCCCTGGTGCTCAAAACCCAACATCACCCCTCCCTGAAGTAAATTGGGATTATAGGTATAGTTGATGTGATCAGGGCGTGACCCGGCAAAGATACCTGCTACCCAATTGCCAATCTTTTTCTCATATTGTATGCCGTCAATGGCACCAAGGTTGGCAATTCTATTGCTGATTCTCCTTCCTACATACACACTGTGGCCATTGCGGTCATACCCTATGGCCAATGCATATATTTTAAAATCATCATAAAAACCGGTCTGCTGATCTACACCATAACGGTGCCGGTAGGTAATATAATTTTGTGTAGAAAAATAACCACCTCCTATATTGTTGACATTAAAGTTAAAACCCAAACGGATGCGCTGGTAGTCTGCCCCATCGGATAAACTTGCATTGGTCGAGGCAGAAAATCTGCCATTAACGAGGGGCTTACGTATTTTGGTTTTGTCTTTTGGAGATGCGGTTGTATCCGTGCCAATTGCTTCTTCGGTCACCACCACAGGGGGTGTTGCCCCTGGCAATACAGCATTAACCTCTGCTTTCTTAAAATAGGAAATGACTATGCCCTGAATCCAGTTTATCCCTGTTTCAATGGGTACGGTCACACACGACAAGGTAGATTTTTTTTTGACTACTAGCGCCGCTTTGCTCTTACCATCAATTTCCGCATACAGGGTATCTCCTTCACTTATGCCTGCTGTATTGTCAAAACGCACATATACATTGGCAGCACTGGTAAATGTTACACTACCTTTAATCCACTCCCCTTGTTGGGCAGCTGCCACTGTAGATAAGCCAAAAAGCAATAATATGTATATATACTTTTTCATTGTCAATCTTCTCCATTGGGGTGACAGGCATAACAGGCATTGCTATTGTATTGATACCCTGACACACCGTTGTGTTCACTGTTGGTCGAATTCTGATGGTGGCAGGTGAGACAGGTAAAGACACTGTAGTTGTTGGCATTGGTATGGCAATCACTGCATTGATCCCATTCTCCCTCGTGCTGTCCACTGAAGATCGGGAAATACATGTCATCATGATCCCAGTTGGCAGGTGTCCATTGACTCTGTCCATGGCACGTTACACAATCGGTAGGGAAACCCGCCGAAATATGGTTGGGGCTGTTGGCCGTGTTGTATGCAGTAGCATGACAGCCATAACAGGTATTGGGCGTATTGTTGTAATTGCCGTTGTGACAAGCTGCACAATCGTTGGCAATGGTTGCATGGGCCCCCACCAGTGCATAATAACTGTTGTGGTTGGGGAAGGTGGCAGGTGCCCATCCCGGATCAGTTGTGTGACAACTGGCACAATTGGTCGATAAATTGAGGGTTTGGTGATCCGGATTGTTGGTGCCGTTATAATCACTCGAGTGACAGCCAAAACAATCACTTGGCGTATTGTTGTAATTTCCCCCTGAGTGGCAAAGTGCACAATCATTGGCCACGGCAGCATGTGCCCCTGTCAATGGATAATAATTGTTGTGTACCGCAAAGGTGGCAGGCGACCAACCTGGTGCCGTAGTATGACAGGACGCACAATCGGTTGACAAACCCAACGTTACGTGGTTGGGATTGGATGCCGATGTATAATTTGTATTGTGGCAACCATTGCAATTATTGGGTGTATTGGTATAGCCATTGCTATGACATGCCACACAATCATTGGATATGGCAGCATGCGCCCCTGTCAATGGATAATAATTGTTGTGTACCGCAAAAGTAGCGGGCGACCACCCTGCTGTGGTTGTATGGCAGGAAGCACAATCGGTTGATAAGCCCAATGCAGTATGGTTGGGATCTGTTGATGATTGGTATTCTGCATTGTGGCAAGCTACACACGCAGAAGGTGTACCCTGATAACCTGCTGAATGGCATTCAGCACAACTCAAGCCCTGGTGCGCTCCGGTTATTGGGAAGGCAGTGGCGTTGTGGTTAAAACTAGACGCCGTGGCCTCTCCCTGCGGATGGCAGGCCAAACAAGCCGGACTATTATACGAGTACCCGCCTACACCATTGTGTTCATTGTTGGTTTGTGGATTGGTATGACAGGTAATGCATGTAAATACCGCATAATTGTTGGGGTTGGTATGGCAATCTGTACATGCATTCCATTCTCCTTCATGTTCACCACTGTAAATTGGGAAATATAAACCATCGTGATCAAAACTGGATGGCACCCATGCATTTTCATTGTGGCATGATGCACAATCCGTTGGGAAGTTGGCTGTCACGTGGTTGGGGTTGGTTGTAGAAGTATAATCATCATTATGACAACCATTACATGTATTGGGTGTATTGTTGTAATTGCCATTATGACAGACAGCACAGTCGTTGGCAATGGCAGCGTGGGCACCATTGAGCACATAATAGTTGTTGTGCACCGCAAAGGTGGCAGGGCTCCATCCAGGTGCTGTGGTATGACAGGAAGCACAATCGGTAGATATGCCCAAAGCCCCGTGGTTAGGATTGTTGGTAGCTACATATTGGGAATTATGACAATCGTTGCATGTATTGGGGGTATTACTATAACTACCGTTATGACACACAGCGCAATCATTGGCTACAACAGCATGTCCTCCTGTTAAAGGATAATATTGGTTGTGAATCGGGAAGGTAGCCGGTGACCATCCCGGGGAAGTGGTGTGACACATGGCACAATCGGTTGGCATATTTAACGCTACGTGATTGGGATCTGTACTTGCACTGAAATTATCCATGTGACAATCAGCGCACACGGTAGTAGTACCCTGGTAGCCATTGGCATGACATTGAATACAATCAACACCTATATGACCTCCCGTCAATGGGAAGGCAGTGGCATTGTGGTTGAAGGTAGTTCCTGTAGCTTCTCCCTGTGGGTGACACGCAAGACAGGCAGCATTACTGTATGCATACCCCCCAACGCCCTGGTGCTGGTTGTTGGTTTCCGGATTTTGGTGACAACCCAGACAGTTGAACTGTGCATAGTTGGATGGATTGTTGTGGCATTCGGCACATTGCATCCATTGTCCGTTATGACTGCCACTGTAAATAGGGAAGTAAAGTCCATCGTGGTCAAAAGAAGCTGGCATCCAGGCATTTTCATTATGACAAGAGGCACAGTCTGTAGGGAACTGTGCAGTCACGTGATTGGGGTTGGTAGTAGCCACATAATTGGCGTTGTGACAGCCATTACAAGTGTTGGGTGTGTTGCTGTATCCACTGCTATGGCAGGCAGCGCAATCATTGGCTACTGCTGCGTGGGCTCCGTTTAATGCATAATATTGATTGTGGATCGGGAAGGTAGCCGGTGACCAGCCTGGTGCTGTCGTATGACACATGGCACAATCGGTTGGTATATTCAAAGCTACGTGGTTGGGATCTGCACTGGTTGTAAAATTATCCATGTGACAATCTACGCAAACAATAGTGGTACCCTGATAGCCATTGGCATGACATTGGATGCAATCCACACCTATGTGACCTCCCGTCAGTGGGAAGGCAGTAGCATTGTGGTTGAATGTACTGCCCGTTGCTTCTCCCTGAGGATGACAAGCGAGACAAGCAGCATTGCTGTAAACATACCCACCAACAGTCTGGTGTTGGTCATTGGTCTCAGGATTTTGGTGGCAGGTGATACATACAACCTGGGCATAGTTTGACGGGTTGCTGTGACAGTCTACACACTGGGTCCACTGGCCGTTGTGACTTCCACTATAAATTGGGAAATATTGTCCATCGTGGTTAAAATTGGATGGAACCCAACTTTGTTCACTGTGACAGGAAGCACAATCATTTGGAAACTGAGCCGCTACGTGATTGGGGTTGGTAGTAGCCAGATAATCGTCGGTGTGACAGGCAGCACAGGTATTGGGAGTTTGGGCATAATTGCCATTGTGACAAGTTGCACAATCATTCGCTATTGCTGCATGTGCCCCATTGAGAGGATAGTATTGATTGTGGATGGCAAATGTGGCAGGTGCCCAACCAGGGGCTGTTGTATGGCAGCTTGCACAATCGGTAGGCAGGCCTAATGCTACGTGGTTGGGATTAACAGAAGCAGAAAAGTCATTCATGTGGCAATCAACGCAAGCGGTAGATGTACCCTGAAATCCATTGCTGTGGCAACTAATGCAATCCACAGATACGTGGGCTCCTGTAAGTGGAAATTGAGTGGTATTGTGATCAAACACCACATCTGCATCCCCGGTTGGGTGACAAGCAAGGCAGGCATTGGATTGATAAATGTAACCGGGTATGCCATTGTGTACATCATTGGTCTCAGGATTCTGATGACAAGTCACACAAGTAAACTCAGCATAGTTGGATGGATTGGTGTGGCATTCGTTGCACTGCATCCATGTACCCTGGTGTTTTCCACTATATATGGGAAAGTATTGTCCATCATGGTTAAATGTAGAAGGCTGCCATGCGGTCTCACTATGACAAGAAGCGCAATCCGTAGGGAATTGTGCTGTTTGGTGGTTGGGATCCGTGGTTGCATTGTAATCGCTTTGATGGCATGCCATGCATGTATTGGGCGTATTATTGTAATTGCCATTGTGACATGCTGCACAATCATTGGCAATGCCAGCATGCGCTCCATTCAACTGGTAATAATTATTATGGACAGCAAAAGTCGCTGGAGACCAACCTGGTGCCGTCGTATGGCAAGTCGCACAATCGGTAGACAAGCCCAATGCTGGGTGACTGGGGTTGACACTGCTATTAAAATCGGACAAATGGCAATCCACACAGGCGGTAGAAGTGCCAACAAAACCATTGGCATGACAGCTGATACAGGCCACCGAGGTGTGGGCACCCGTTAAAGGAAATTGGGTTGTATTGTGGTCAAAAGCATTGTCTGCATCTCCTGTGGGGTGACAGGCAAGACAGGCGTTGTCCTGATAGTTATAACCGCTGACACTGGCATGGGCATCATTAGTCTCAGGATTAAGGTGGCAGCTCACGCAGGTAAATTCAGCGTAGTTGGCCGGGTCTTTGTGGCACTCTGTACATTGCATCCACACGCCATTGTGTTTTCCGCTGTATATCGGAAAATACTGGCCATCGTGGTTAAAAGTAGAGGGTTGCCATGCGCCTTCACTGTGACAAGTTGCGCAATCCTGTGAAAAATGATTCAATTTGTGATTAGGGTCAGTGGTTGCATTGTAATCGGATATATGACAACCGGCACAATTGTTGGGCGTATTATTGTAATTGCCATTGTGACAGGCTGCACAATCATTGGCTATGGTTGCATGGGCTCCATTGAGTGCATAATAATCATTGTGTATATCAAATCTGGCAGGTGCCCACCCTGGCTCGGTAGAGTGGCAAGCCTTACAATCATCTGAAAAATGTAAGTCAATGTGATCGGGGTTGGCAGCTTCTGTAAAATGTTGCTGGTGGCAGGACTTACATTCTGTAGGGGTGCCCTGGTATCCATTGGCGTGACAGGCAACACAATCCAAAATCTTATGGGCTCCCGTCAATGGGAATTGGGTTGCATTATGGTCAAAAGCCATAGAGGCATCACCAGTGGGGTGACAAGCCAGGCACGCATTGTCCTGATAGGTATATCCAGCCACCAGCTGGTGAGCAGTATTGGTCTCTGGATTTTTATGACAAACGACACAAGAAGCCACTGCATAGTTGCCTGGATCTGTATGGCAGGAGGCACAACTCTCCCATGTACCCTGGTGTTTTCCCGAATATATTGGAAAATATTTGCCATCGTGTTCCCGATAATCCACGGGCTTCCACCCCGGAGTAAGATCGTGACATTGCTTACAATCAGTATTGAATGACAGGAGGGTGTGGTTGGGATTTGTGGTGGACTTAAATGTTTGCTCGTGGCAGCTGTAACAATCCGGGGAAGCAGTTGAATAGTCGCCTCCTATGTGACAAGCTGCACAATCGCTGATAGCGTGGCCCTGCTCCAGTGGAAAGAAGCTATGATCAACCGTCTGGGTGTTCCAATCCGTACCATTGAGGCTGTGACAAGATGAACAATCGGTAGAAAATCCAAATTTGATGTGATCAGGTTGGGTAGTGCTCGTATAATCAGCCCTATGACACGAAATACAGTCTACACCCGTGGGTGCAAATCTGAGATTGGTTTCTGTATTGTGACAGGCATTACAATTGACGGTTGCATGCACACCCATTAAAGGGAAAGCCGTGCGTTCGTGCAGCTGCGTTACGTTGTCAACCAGCCAGGAATCAGCGGTGTGACACCTGGCACAATCGTTTCCTACCGTTTGTTGGTGCACATCGGTATGACAGGCATTACAACTCTTTTCGGTCTTTTTAAATTCCAGTGAGGTGTGGCAGGATCTGCATTCAAGATCACGGTGTTGACCGGTAAGTGCAAATTCGGTGCTATCATGTGAAAACGTTGCATTTTGCGCATAAGTCCAACTTTCAGGACTATGGCATTTGGCACAATCCATAGCAAAACCAGCTCCGTGGGGAGACGATTGTGCTGAAAGCTGAGCTGCCAACAGCAAGCAAAAAGCTATTATTGATGACAGTCTACGCATGCAAATTTTTCTATTTTATAAATGGTGGTAAGCTTGCCATCTACCATCGTTTCCTTATGGCATTTGATGCAAGCCAGTCCTTCATGCCCTCCTTCCAATTTGAATTGGGTCTGACTGTGGTCAAATTTATTGGGTTTCCAATCCGCAAAGCCATGGCAACGACTGCAATCCGTTGCCCCTTGTTGTTCAAACTGATCTCCGTGTACATTGTCATGACAGTTAACGCACTCAGTCTCCAAATCCCTAAATTTTTGCACACGTTGGCCTGATTTCTCCTCAAAGTGGCATTTGGCACAACCTATGGAAGCATGTTTTCCTTCCAATGCCCAACCAGTGCTACCGTGATCAAAAGTGACAATTGACCATGCCTCGGTCTGGTGGCAACTCTTACAGGAAGATTCACCATAATACCTGACATCCATGTAAGCCTGATGTATGTCTTCATGGCAATCCTTGCACTGCTGATTGGGCAGATTAAATTCCCACTTATTTTCCTTCATATGGCAGGCATTGCACGGCGTAGCCTGATGGGCTCCTTCCAGGGCAAAGGTGCTTTTTTCGTGCTGCTCCAGGGTAAAGGTCGAAGGCATAAAGCCCGTTTCTTTGTGGCAAGAGGCACAGTCGGGATACAATTGTTTTTTTGTATTAAAATCCCCTTCGTGATAATCTTTGTGACAGTCCATGCACTTATCATGTGCCATGGCTGTAGTGAGGTCTTGCTTGTGACAAGTGCGACAATCCACTTGCTGGTGTTTACCCAATAAGGCAAAACCGGTAGAATTGTGATCAAAGTTGTCCAGCTTGGGTGTTTTACCGGATTTAAATGAATTCTGGTTGTGACAATCCAAACACTTGTTGCCAAATTTGCCTTCGTGCACGTCATCATGGCAAGTGCGACAATCATTGACATCTTTTGATTTGAATTCTTTAAAATGACCTCCCAGGCCAAAACTCTTTTCGTGGCATTCACGGCAATCGAGTTTTTGGTGTTTACCTACCAGGGTAAAGCCCGTGATGCTGTGGTTAAATCCTTGTCCTGCTACAATTTTATGGAATGACTCTTCATTGTGACATGCTTTGCATTGATTGCCAAAGGCGCCTTTGTGCACATCGTTGTGACAGCTGCTGCAATTTTTAAAGGATGCTACAGCAAATTTCTGATATTCTTTGCCGTTGCGCATTTCTACTTTGTGACACGACGCACAATCAACTGTTTTGTGAGCCCCAACCAATGGGAATTCGGTTTTGCCGTGGTTAAATAAAGAAGCAGGTTTAAACTTGTTGAAATTGTGGCAGGAAGCGCAGTCAGAAGACAAGCTCTTCTGGTGATAATCTTCATGGCAGCTAAGACATTTTGTGTCCAAACCTAAAAACGTATCAGGCTTCTTTTTCAATGTAGGGGAGGCAATGTGATCTGCTTGATGGCATTTTTTGCAATCCGATATTTTATGCCCTCCTTTTAATTCATACCCTGTAAGCTTATGGTCAAAAGTTTTCTGGTCAAAACGGATCATATCAAATTTGAGGCCATGGTGATCACTGTGACATGAAATACATTCTTTGCCTTTTACTGCCGAAGAAGCGTGGTACCCCTTTTTGGCGGATACCCTGGCGTTGAGTTCTTTGTGACACGCAAGGCATTTTTGCTCGGCGATCTTGGCACCTATGTTGTGACACTGGGTACAGTTTGATAAACCTTCCAATTGGCTGTGCCCCTGGGCCAATTTGCCAGGTGAAAGTTGCGCCAATACAAATACAGAGCAGAGCACCCAAAGTGCTGCGGTCAAAATACCTCTGCTATGTTTTTGTAGGATCATATTTATCTCTTATGCGATTTCACTGTATAACCAAAACGTTTTTGTATTTCAATGCCCGACTTCTCCAAAAACTGGGTAGGCAATTCTCCTCCTGCAAAGATGTACACCAGATCATTGGGCATAACTTCAGCACCTTCCGGTCCTTGCAATGTCACCGTATCTTTATCTATTAATGTCACCTGCGTATTAAAGGCCATGTCCAACAAGCCGGATTTGATGGCGTTTTGAATACTGCTTTCGTTTTTGGGCTTGAGTCTGCTGAATTTATCACTTCTGTAAGATAAGGTCACCTTATTACCGTTGGCAAGTAAAATAGCACTTTCGATGGCTGAATCCCCTCCTCCAACTACCAATACATTTTTGCCTTGTATGAGCTCGGGTTCCAGCAATCTGTAGGCAACTTTTTCAAGTTCTTCTCCTTTCACTCCCAATTTTCGGGGAGTACCCCTACGGCCTATGGCCAGCAATACTTTATGGGTCAAGTACCTAGTGCCATCGTGACTTACCACTTCAAAATTGGAATTGCTTTTGGCAATGGTCTCTACCTTGCTTTGTTCTCTTACATCGATGCCGTGCTTATGGATTACTTCATTCCAGAGAGCCAACAATTCCGTCTTACTGGTTTCAAATAGTTTAACCTTGCCGTGTCCCGGAAAATCCATTGGGTTGGTCATTACAATTTTTGCCCTTGGAAAATTGAAAACGGTACCACCCAGGCTATCTTGTTCAAGCACAACTGCCTTTAAACCCAGCAATTTGGCCTGAACCGAAGCCGATATACCTGCAGGGCCTGCTCCTACAATTACCAGATCGTATTCCGCTCCATGGTTTTTATCAACGGTTTTATTGATTTCAATAACAGATTGTTTGCCCTGCTCCACACTGTTTTTAATCAAGCCCATGCCACCCAATTCACCAGCTATGAAAATGCCCTGTACATTGCTTTCAAAGTTTTGATTGACGTGTGGCAAATCTACGCCCCTCTTTTCTGTACCTATTCTCAGGGATATGGCTTCTACCGGACATGCATGGAAACAGGCACCATGACCCACACATTTAGAAGCATTCACGAGGGTTGCCCTGCCATTGCGTATGCCAATGATATCCTGCTCCGGACAAGCCAGCACACAGGCCCCACTTTTGATACAAGTGTTGAGATCAATAAATGGATGCAATGAAACGGGTTCGTGGATGCCCTCGGCTTTGGCCTTTTCTATTTTTTCACCTACCAGTGTCGACTCTTTTTTTAGTTTGCGCAAATAAAAAAACAGGATGCCTCCGCACATCAGTATGGCAATTCCATAAATTCCTATTTCTTCAATCGACCATCCCATATCAGAAAATCCATTTATATCCAAATGCAAGGGTCACCCCTACATGGATAACCATAATAATAAGCATGATCAAAGCAAACGGCAGGTGGGCAATATGCCAGTACCTAAACAATCGTTGCATGAGCATGAGTCGTTCTATTTTTCGCTGAATGCCCAGCTCCATGCCCATTAGTGCAGAAATAACACGTTTGTTGGCACCGGGAAGCTGCATGGCGTTTAAGCCATTGCTGAATTTTTTTCGCAATTGCTGGTCTCTAAAATAAGTTTTAAAAAAACCAGGATTGTCGTGCGATTTTCTCTCATCTGTCACCGCATGCCACGCTTCTAAAACAAGGGCCGCCTGAGGTCCCGATTCCTGCTTGATCTTTTCTGTCAAATCTTCCTGCATCTCACCTATCTCGGCCAAACTCAACTCCCTTCCATGGATGGTACGAGGTATTTGTAAGTATATAAATCTACCTACTACGCCGCTAGCTACAACTGCAACCATGCTCCAGAAACTGATGGATACGATACCTCCAAATTTGAAAGAAGTGTGAAAAAGAATCATGATGGGTCCAAGGGTACACAAAAAGATGTGAAATTCCAACCAATGTTTGAGCACACCCAATCTCGAAAGTGAGCGGTATCTTTTTCGGGCCATGTATCCAAAGACTCCAACCAGGATCAACAACGTACCTACAATGCCCAGGCCATGACCATAGATGCCACTGGGCTTGAGGGCTTTGTGGTCAGGGTGGTAAAAACGCTCTTCCATGCTGGTATTGTAATATGATCCACCATAGTAAAACAAGTATACCGTAACCACAATTACTATTGCAGTCAATGAAGCAAGGTAGATGCTATGTGCAGTTTTATTCATGAAAAAAGTATGTGAAAAATTTTTAGCCTTGGCTAAAGAAAATAATATCAGCAGCTGTATACTGAAATCTTGGGCGGTTGCCATGATTCTCCCTGGTAGAGAGATATGAAATGATCTTGAAAAATAAAGGTGTTGCCACGATTTTCAAAAACAATCAAAGGTGCAATTGATTCACTGAGAAGTGGTTTGGGTACTATGCAGTGACTGACAGCCACATCCTGATGATCTGACTTAAAAGGAAGTTTCATATCCTTTTCCGCATCGGCGTAAACCTTGTTGCCACAATTGTAATGGTGCTGGATAAAATCAAAAAAATCCATACTGGCATCAGCTATCTTATGCTCCTGGTAATGCATCCACATAAATGGAAGCTTGGCCAACTCCGATCCTGGAATCAATGCCATCAAATATACCATAAGCAGTAGCCGTGCCAATTGCCTCTTCATAATGCCAAAGTTAACAAAATAATATTTTGTTTGAATATCAGGGTAAAACCCTAAAAAGAATATTTGTGAAAACAAATACAAGGTTGCCACCTTTTATTTTTTATATTTAATATTTTCTTAATTTAATTTTGTTAATAGCACTCATTTCGGGATATTACCAAATATTATTAATTTAGCTTGGCATGACTATTACACTCAATCGGACAATAACACCCTGAAATTTCGCAACCTTTTTCATTTTATTCTCCCAAGTGCTGGATGAAAAATGCGAATAGCTTATCTTGCATTCAACAATCTGATGTATGCATTCTGCCAAAAACTATAAACTCAAAGAAGTCATTCTTTGGACGAGGAGGGATATTTATGCCCATACCTTCATTGCTTTTGCCGTAACTTTTGTATTCACCATTTTAAAATGGAAATGGATAGCCATACCCTGGTTGCCAATAGCACTTATGGGTACTGCCGTGGCTTTTGTGGTGGGTTTCAAAAACAACGCTTCTTACGATCGCTTGTGGGAGGCACGGCGGATCTGGGGCGCTATCGTTAACGCCAGCAGATCGTGGGGCATCATGGTTCAGGACTATGTCACAAATCAACACGCCAAATCACCCGTCCCCGAAAATGAGTTGATCCAAATCCAGCGCCGGCTCATCGATCGCCACCTTGCCTGGCTAACTGCTTTGCGTTACCAGCTGAGAGAACCCAGGGTATGGGAATCCAGATTTCAGGTGCACAACATCGAATACAGAAATCGCACCTATGTGGTCGACGAGCACTCTGTTCCCATTGATGAGGCCATTGCCGATTTTGTAGCTGACGATGAATGTGCTGCAATACAAAACAAAACCAACAAAGCGGCACAAATCCTGGCACTACAGTCTAAACACCTAAGGAAATTGCTGGAAGCCGGTTTCATTGAAGATTTCAGGCACATGGAGATGGAAAGAATTATCGTTGAACTATACAACCAGCAAGGAGCATCAGAACGCATCAAAAATTTCCCCTATCCGCGTCAATTTGCAACCCTTAATCTTTACTTCATCAAAGCTTTCGTCTTCCTGATTCCTTTCGGCATGCTCCAGGAATTCGACAAACTTGGAGAACACCTCATCTGGCTCAACATACCCTTTTCTGCATTGTCGGCATGGATTTTTACAACGATGGAAAAAATAGGTGAGGTAACCGAAAGTCCTTTTGAAGGCAGTGCCAATGACGTGCCCATCTCAGCCATGTCAAGGGGCATCGAGATCGACCTCAAAGAGATGTTTGATTATGAAGTCATCCCCGAACCCGTCAAACCTGTTAATAACATTTTACTATAAACCAGCCACATGCAACTCAACCAGCTATTCAAAAACAACGAAAAATGGGTCCAGGAAAGACTCGCCGAAGATCCCCTCTACTTCGATAAACTGTCACAAGGGCAAACTCCTGAATACCTTTATATTGGCTGTTCCGACAGCAGGGTCACCGCCGAGGAAATTATGGGCCTGGTTCCCGGTGAAATCTTTGTCCACCGCAACATTGCCAACATGGTGGTAAGTATCGACCTCAACGCAATGTCGGTTATCAACTATGCCATCGACCACCTCAAGGTAAAGCACGTAATTGTATGCGGCCACTATTATTGTGGGGGTGTCAAAGCTGCCATGCAAAGCAAAGACCTGGGCATCCTCAATCCATGGCTACGCAACATCAGAGATGTATATCGTACCTACAGAGATGAGCTCGACACATTTATCAATGAAGATGATAAATACAATCGATTGATAGAACTCAATGTACAGGAACAATGCCTCAACCTTATTAAAACTGCCGCTGTTCAAAGGGCTCATAAAGAATGGGGTCTTGAGGTCCACGGCTGGGTCTTTGATGTAAAAACCGGCAAACTCAAGGACCTGCACATTGATTTCAAAAAATTGCTGGAGAAAATAATGGAGATATACAGAATACAATGATGCGATTAATTGTATTTTAGCCCAATGCCTAAACAAAAAACAGAACACCTTGTAGACCTCATCCATTCGCTCACCAAAGCTGAAAAAAGAAGCTTTCGCCTGTTTGCCGGAAGGCTGGGCCAGGCTGACGAAAAACGTTACCTGCTGCTCTTTGACTTCATTGAAAGTCAGCAAAAGTATGATGAGTCATTATTGCTAAAAAAAAATGCGCTCATCAAAAAGTCCCAACTGCCCAATCTGAAGGCTGATTTATACGAACAGCTACTCAGCACCTTACGCAGGTTGGGAAAAAATCACTTTGAAGACATTGCAGCCAGGGAATGCATCGATCATGCCCGCATCCTTTTAGCCAGAGGCATGCCCAAGGCGGCACAGGAGAGCCTCGACAAAGCAAAAAAATATGCGCTGGCCATTCACAATCAGCCGTTGCTTTACCACGCCCACGATTTTGAAAGATTCCTAGAAAATCAAATGCCCGGTGCGGCCAATCTTTCAAAGTCAAACCGAATACGCCTGCAAGGCGATGACCTGGTGCAAAACCTAATGACCGAAAATGAATACAGCAACCTTTCTATGGCTCTGTATGCGCTTTACCTCAAACACGGCTATGTGAAAGATAAGGAAGACTTTGAATATATCCACGATTATTTTACAACCCACCTGCCACAAAAAAACACCAGAAACCTCGACTTCTATGAAAAAGTATATTACTACCAGTGTCATGTGTGGTACCATCACATGATCCAGGACTTTGCCGGTTACTACAAATATTCCCAAAAATGGGTGGCTTGTTTTGAAGCCGATGCCCGCATGATTTCTGCCGACACATCTATGTACCTCAAGGGTCTTCACAATGCTTTAAACGCCCTGTACATGGCAGACAAAAAAGAAAAATTCAAATCCTATTTTCAGAAATACACCTCATTCGGCCATCAAAACAATGCCCGGCTGAGTGAAAGTGACCGCTCGCATTACCTCATGTATTTTTATATCCACCGCCTCAACGAAGTTTTCCTCACCGGAAACTACCAAAAAGGCAGCGAAGAGCTTAGACCTTTCGAAAACCTCCTTAAAAAAAATGAAGATGGTTGGGAAGAAAGCAGAATCATGGTCTTTTATTACAAACTCGGCTGCGTTTATTTTGGTGCCAATGATTTTAAAAGTGCGATGACCTGCCTAAACTTTATCATCAATGCTCCCAATTCAAAAATCCGACAAGACATCCAATGTTTTGCCAGGATCCTAACGTTGATCGTACATTATGAACTGGGCAACGATGTGTTGATGAGTTACCAGATCAGATCCGTTTATCGCTTTTTGAGCAATATGCAGGATCTGCAGGCAGTTCAACGCGAGATCTTAACCTTTTTACGCAAGACACCTTCATTAATTCCTGCCAATATCAAAAAGGAATTTGTTGCACTTCGAAATAGATTAATCCCTTACAGCAATCATCCCTATGAAAAAAGGCCTTTCCTCTATCTGGACATCATAGCATGGTTGGATGCCAAAATCAATGGTACCACCATACAGGAAGAAATTCTTAAGAAAAAGCGTTAGCCTTAGCTTCCTTTGATTTTAAACCTGATATATCCGCATTGCTTGGGGTAATCAGAATCCTCAAACCAAAATTCTTTGGCCTTACGGATGGCAAGTGAAACAAGACTGTTTTGGGTCAATGTAGATTTGGCGGCAACAAATTCTGCATATTCTACATTACCATTTGCGTTTACACACACTTCAACCGTAACCACCCCGTCTTTTTCAGCCAGAATAAGGATGCTTGGCCTCTCTAATACCCTTCTTTTGCCCAAGCCCTGCCCAAAGATTTCAAGGGTGAGTTCTTCATCTATAACAATGCTGTTGACAGTATTGTCTTCATCCGGTAATAACATATCCACGGTATTGGTCACCGGTGCGCTATTGTTCATATCACCATTCTGTGCAGTAGAGTCAACTGATTCAGCACCATTCTCTTGTTTTCCTTCTGAAAGCACCTCACCTTCCTGCACAACGCTTGTGTCTTTGGGCGCATTGTTTACCTGTCCGTGCTGTTGCTCGTAGTGACCGTGGTCGTTGTCATCAACTGTTTCTGTTTGCGTAGGGCTTTGTTGCACCGGTACTTCTGTTTTGGTGCCACACAATTTTCGGGCATTGATGGCTGCTTTGGTGCTACCCAATTTGGAAGCTGCCTGCCATTCTTCACAGGCACTGATCTTCTGATTTTTTCGCTCGTAGATTTCTGCCCTGATTTCGTGCAACCTGAAATCTTTTTCTCCAAGGGCAATAGAAGCTGAAATCGAATTGAGGGCCGCATCGTCATTGCCCATGGCAAATTCCGATTTACCCAAAATAGAAGATGCCTTTGCTGTAATGCCGTGTACATTGATAAATTCCAAAGCATCTGTTTTTGCCCCTTTATAGGCCGCAAGTTTATACTTGGTCTCCGCCCTCAACAAAAGTGCATTTTTGAAATTGGGGTTTTCCTGAATTACTGCATTGAGTTCTCTGATGGCATCTTCAAATCGTTCTGTATTGATCAAATATTCTGCTTTGACCAACTTAAACCCAATCTCTTCATCGAGCTGCTGGCTCCTTACTACGCCAGTGATACCCAATAAAAACATGCACAAAATTGTAATTCGTTTCATTTATCAATGATTTATTGTTTTATAACGGTCATGATGCCGTTGTAAGTGTTAATGTTTTGATAATATCTGCCATCAATCCACCTTAATCAGCTGTCTGCTGGCGGTACCAGTTTCAGTTTCATAGATGATGTAATAAATACCCGCCCTCAAATTCCTCAGATCCAGGCGTTGATTGTGCTTATTGGACAACCACCATTTGATCACTTTTCCACTTGCATCTATCAACCATACTTTTTTGTTATCTCCACGCACTACCACCCTGGTTTCAAAGTTGGCAGGGTTTGGACTTATTTCCAGCTCATTTAAAATCTGGTCTTCTATTACTGCCACTGGTTTCTCTTCAACGGTATTGGTTTTAAGGTAAACCCCGGCATCCAGGTCGTAGTACTTGGCACCATGCGCCAATGATATTAGTGGTGTGGTACCAGTGGCATCTGCATCTGAATCGGTAGCCTCGTCTCCCTGATCAGTAATGGTAAAATCATAAGTTGGATCAACGATGAATTCACAATAGTACAAGCCTTGTGCAAGGTCATTAAATTGATACAATCCTTCCTCATTGGTAACTCCTGTAGCCACCAACGACCCATTGGATCTAAATAATTTGACTTCTGCCCCCGGTAAGCCAGCTTCACCTATGTCCTGAATGCCATTTTTGTCGGCATCCACCCAAACCCTATTGCCTATACAGCCTGGCTTAAAGATACCGGCATCAACATTTGTAATATTTTCTCCTGGCAATACAGTTAAAAATGAAACTACCCCAATTTCATCAATGTCTGAATCCGTAGCATCGTCTCCAATATTTGCCGGCACTATTTTATAACCATTGGGAATCAGAAATTCTACGAAATACACCCCGGGCCTTACACCCTCAAACTTGTACCTGCCCTGAACTCCGGAAACCAGATCGGTGAAACTTTGGGTGGTAGCCACCACGTTGCCCATCTCATTGTACAGTCTGATTTCTACGCTGTCTTTTCCGGGCTCTCCTGTATTTTGTATACCGTTGGCATTAAAATCAATCCAGACAAAATCACCGATCGAACCATTTTTAACAAAACCGGCATCAATGTCGTTTCTCACTGCAGGAGCAGGGAAAAATGCCAGATCAGTTTTTCCATCTTCATTGATGTCACTGTCTACCGCGGTTCCTGCTGCTTGCTTTTTAGCTGCACTATAGCCCGGAGGTTGTGTAAATACAATGCGATGATTACCCGCAGGCACTCTCTTAATTTGATACCTTCCTTCGTTATTTGTAAGGGCAGTTTGCACAATTTTGCCATCTGCCCGCACCACAGAAACATTCACGTTTTTTATACCCGGTTCCTGTGCATCCTGGTCGCCATCATCGTTGAGGTCGTCCCATACAAAATCGCCAAATACCAGTTCTTCGGTGATGCCCAGATCCAAATGAAGGGTATCTGCAGAGATGCCCAGATAAAACAAGGGGGTAGCATCTTCCTGATAGGCTGAATTGAAGTCGGAATCTATGCTTCCATCATTTCCCTCTTTGTAATAGGTGTATGTCTCACCTGCAGCAAGACTGGCTTTGATGTAGTAAAATCCTTCGATGAGCATGTCAAATTTGTACTGCCCCGATGCATTGGTGAGTACCTGCGCCACCTGGGTACCATCTTCTTTCAAGAGGGTTAATGTCCTCCCTTCCAAAGCAGGCTCCCCTACTGTGCGTAAGCCATCGGCATTTACTTCCTTCCATACTTCTCCACTTATGGAAGATATGGCGGGTGTACGGAATACCAAACCAAAGTCCTGATCGTCTACAATACCATCTTTTACTATCTGAATGGCGTCAGAATAGGCGTACGTTGTACCAGTCAATAATACATCTGAGTCAATGTCCTCCTGCATAGCTGTCCCTGCATTTTGAAAGGTAAATACATAAAAGAGTGGCCTTCTTACTTTTAATTTATAACTGCCGGCGGCAACATTCTCAAAGGCATATTGTCCTTTTTTACCCCCAATGGTTCGGGTAGTATCGATAGCAGCTATTTGATTCAGCGCGTCAACCAAACAAACCTGAATTTCATTCAGCGCTTCTGTGTTGTCGTCGTCCAGCCCATTTTCATTGTCATCTACAAATCCTTCCCCGGTGATTTTGCCGAAGCCCCTGAATCCTGCATTGACGCCTTGTATCATCACACATACACCCAACTGCAACGTATCGGTAAGTCCGGATAACCTAATGTCACTGTCAAGCAGGGTATCCGCTCCAGGAAAATGATAAAAAGCTGTTGTGTATATGGTATCTGGACTTATAAATTCAATTTGATAGTTTCCGGGCATGAGCTCGCCAAAGTGATAGCTGCCATCTTCACCACTTTCTACGGAGGCTACTTCAACTCCATTCACCCAAAGATTAATGGTAACACCCTGCCACAATGAATCCTCCGGCCCTATCGATCCATTTCCGTTTCGATCTTCATACACAATGCCACTGACCGAAGACCTGATATCAAACACACCGGCATCAATCGAAGGTTCGATGCTGCCATTGTTCACTGTGATCAAACGGGTGCTTCCCCTGCCATTTTCATGATTGACATCCGATTGTAAATACAACGCATCTGCCATCACAAATGAGTGGTAGGCCACCGTGTCAAACACTACATAATAAACCCCTGCATTAATCGGGAAAAATTGATACCTGCCTTGTAAGTCGGTAAGAGTGGTCTTTACAACCTGTCCCGTCAAATCATACAGTTTAACCGTAGTAAGTGTCACTGCTTCATCATTGCTGTCTTGTTCTTTATTTTTATTTACATCCAACCAGATTTTACCCTCTATGCCACCTCCTTTTAAGGCGTAACCCGCATTGGCATTTTCTATATTTTGATTGGGCAGAGCGTTGAGCAAATCAGAAATTCCATTTGTATTGGCAATGGAACCCAATATGGGGTCAACTCCTTTGAGGGTAAAATCAAAATTTGGATTGATCTGATACCTCAACGTATAATTTCCCCTAACAACTTTTTGAAATATAAATGCACCTGCCGGTACAGCACCCGTTGTAGTAGAAGTGACCACATTGCCCTGATCGTCCAACAATTCAACACTCAGTCCAGGTATGCCGGGTTCTGTGCCGTTGATGATGCCGTCTTTGGCAAAATCAAACCAGGTAATACCACTAATCTTGCTTCTGTGGGTCACTCCTGCAAAGACATCGTTTCTGTTTGAGGCGGCGGTCAAAGTAATCAACTGGCTGACCCCCACATCTATGGTGCCTTCTGCATCGCTGTCGCGGTCATCAGGTCCGGCATTGGCATCGGTAAATTGCAACGTGTCTCCAATATAAAATCTGATATAATAATCTCCCGGAGCAAGAGCAGGAAAACAATATTGCCCATCTACATCCGTGGTGGTCTCATCCAGGAAATTAAAATCTACATCGGTCAACTCAACCCTAATGTCTTTTATACCTGATTCTCCCACACCCAACAAGCCATCTGCATCGTCATCTTTAAATACCTTGCCACACAGATCGGCCTCGGGTTTGTATACAAAACCCAAATCAAGGTCAGCTATATCATCGCCTGATTGCAAGGTAAAGGAAGGTGTGCGGTACAAACCACCACCCGCATCCAATAACGATGAACCGGACCCGGTTATGGTTGGAAAATATCCTACTCTTGGATTGGCAGAAAGATAGTAAGTACCTGGCTCCAGGTCGCAAAACTGATATTGACCTGAAGCATTACTTACAAAGATTTCAACCTGATTGTCCTGGTCATCATACAATATGACCATCACATCGCTCAGTCCTGCATCATTACCATCCTGTATACCGTTTTCATTTTCGTCAAGCCATACAAAATCACCAATACAAGCCAAACGATAGAAACCGGCATCTATATCTTGGGTGTTTGTTTGTCCTGCCAACATTAGCAAAGCCGTGCTACCGGTGCCGTCCACGTCACTGTTGAGATCAGCCTGGCCACCAATGTTCTGCGTAGAGCGGTATCCAGCCGGGATTTCAAATTTTAAACGAAGATCAATAGATGGCAAATTCACAAAATGATATGCTCCGCTGGCATCGGTCAGTGTTTGGTCCAATACATTGCCTGATGCATCCAACGCGCTTACTTCTATTTGTTCAATACCTGGTTCACCTACATCCTGCAGGCCATTGGCATTGAGGTCTTCCCAAACCCTATCTCCAACTTCCAGAGTCTTGATTAAGCCCGCATCGGCATCTGCATTGTCTAAACCCAATAATACAGGCACCATAGCCACCAAACCTGCATCGTCAATATCGCTGTTGACCTGCAGGCCTCCCTGATTGGCTTTGGTAGCTCTAAAACCAGCTGGTATATCAAACTGGAGCTGGTATTCACCGGTAGGCAATAAATTGAATGCATATTTTCCTTCGTCATTGGTTTGGGTCTGATCCAGCACGGTACTGAAATTGTCCAACAAAAATACACCAACACCTGCTATGCCATTTTCTCCGGCTTCTTGTATGCCATTAAAATTGAGGTCGTGCCATACTCTGTCTCCAAGAGTACTTCTCCTGCATACCCCCGCAAAAACGTCAGACAATGTATCGGCAGGAGCAAGAGATATCAAATCGGTAAAACCAAGGCCTGTACGATCCAAAACATCTGAATCTACATCATCAGTCGCTGCATTGGCATCAGTAAACTGCAGACTATCTGCAATTTCAAAAGAAACAAAATAATCTCCCTGAAGCAAATTGTCAAATTGATAAGCACCTGTAGCACTGCTGGTAACCGTGTTTACTATTTGCAAATTGGCGTCAATCAAAGTTACTGAAATAGCAGGTATGCCCGGCTCATTGCTGTCGCGACTGCCATTGTTGTTGTAATCTCTAAAGACCATTCCACCAATAGTGCTATTGATATCAATATAGCCCAAATCCATTTGATCGTAATATTGATTGGATACCAGGCTTACCTCCTGAGAAATGAACTGACCATTGATTTCTTCAAGCTTGGAGCCATTGGCTGCCATAGAAACAAGGGTTGGTCTTGTGAATGGAGGCAAAATTATTTTTACCTTGTACAGACCCGGCGTAAGTGAATCAAACTGGTAATGACCTTCTGCATCTGAGCGGGTAGAATCCAGCACAGCTCCACTGCCGTTGAGCAGGTAGATTTTAAGGTCGGCTGATCCGACTTCATTGGCCGTTTGTTTGCCATCAAGGTTTTTATCGTTCCAAACAAAGTCGCCCAGCGAAGCATATCTGTAAAAACCCGCATCTACTCCTGTCTGCGATGTGGTATTTTGAAAATTAAGCAGGCCTGTGCGTTTGTTGTCTTTGACATCACTATCTGTGGCAGCGCTGCCCTGTTGGTATTTGGTTGCCTGATAAGTTTGTGCAACAGCAAATTCTAACTCATAAATAGATGCAGGCAAATTGTCAAAGGCGTATTTTCCTGAAGCATCCGTTGTGGTTTGAGTTATGAGGTTTCCTGCATTGTTGTACAGCTTTACTGCAACGCCTGCTATGCCAGGTTCGCCACTATCCTGGCTGCCATTGTAGTTGCGATCTTCCCACACAAAATCGCCTATTTTGAGTTTTTTGACCAACCCAAAATCCAGATCGGTACGGTTGCTGCCATATGGCAGGAAAAAGACTTCTGAGCCATTGCTGTTTGCTGCGAAATCGCTATTGCTGTTTGCATCGGCTGTGTTGGCTACGGTTGTAATGTAATCGGCGGGCAGCTTTACGGTCACATAATAATTACCTTCTATGATGTTGGTAAACTGATACTGTCCACTGGCATTTGTTGTCACCGTTTGCATCAGTACATTGGCTGCATTGTACAATTCTACTTTTACATCCTTGATTCCGGGTTCTCCGCTGTCCTGAAGGCCATTATAGTTAATGTCATTCCATACAAAATTGCCAAGGGTGGAAGGTGTACAATTTCGGATCCTGATGTCCCGACAACAAGATGCAAGGTATTCATTGTTGTATCCGTATATATCAACGCAGAAAGGATAGATGCCCGGCTGCGCGTAGGACGCCTTAAAATCTACAATGTAATTATTGGTGCTTTTGGAGGTCCATTCAAAACCCTGGGGCACCCGCCACATGTATTTGCATCCGTCTGCACGTTGGTCTACGTACACAGAAAACACATCTGTAAGACAAAATGTGGGTAGGGGCTCGTAAAACACTTCGATCGTGACAGCGTCCAGTTCGGCCTTTACACTTTGGCTGGAAAAGTTGATCAGATCAATGGTCACCCCAAAAGAAGGGTCATTGACCATGGCTGCATTCCAGTTGACACCCCACAATTGATCTTCATAGCCATAGCTCCACTTTTTATCGGTAGCAGCTTTGGCCCATACATTTAAGGCATTAAAACCCTTACCAGCCATATTGGCTGATTGAGTGCTGGAAGTTACAAGTCGGATTCCGTATTCCTTCAATGTACCGTTGCCCGATCTTTTACCCTCAAAATTGACCTTTATGCCTTTTACAATGGCTCCTTGTGGCACGTTGAAACCAAATTGAGAAAGTTTCAGCGTAGTGGAATAATACTGTCCATTCAGCTCCACTCCAGCAGCAATATCGTCAGAAATGAATGCCTTTTCCTCAGCAGTCCACGATTTTTGACCTACAATGGAAAACTGTTCTGCCTTTGCCGGTTTTGACAAAGCAGAGGTAACGGATGGCTCTACAGCTACCCTCACTGTGCATTCTGACTGTGCTTTAACCCAATGCAGGGAAATAATAATCAGGTAAAAAGGCAGTAAATGCCTGAGGTGGCTGCAGTTTTCTCTCAATAGACCCATGGTTGGCGATCTAAATAATATATTAACTAATTTGGTAATCGGTAGTTAGGGCACTATTACGCAAATATATATTAAAATAATCAGATATGTTTTATTATTTTACCAATGACTGATTTTTAAGTAGTTGAATTTATATTTTAAAAATGACCTGGGTCCAAAATATGGCAAACCTCACATTTTTATTGGACAATGAACCGCAGTAAACTATATTTGTTATTCAATCACTAAATCGAATACTGTGGCTTTACGAATTGGCAACAATGCTCCTGATTTTACCCTCCCTTCCTCCGATCGTAGTAAGGTAAGTTTATCATCATACAAAGGTAAAAACGTTGTATTGTTGTTTTTCCCTTTTGCTTTTACCGGTGTTTGCACCAAAGAGTTGTGCGAAATGCGTGATAACCTGTCGATGTATGAAAGCCTTGACGCTGAAATCCTTGCTATTTCTGTAGACGCTCCGGCAACGCTGGCAGCTTTCAAGGAAGCACAGCAGTACAATTTTAATCTGCTCAGCGATTTCAACAAACAGGTATCCATCCAATACGACGTGCTTTATCCCGTATTTGCAGGTGGGCTTAAAGGGGTTTCTAAAAGGGCTGCCTTTGTTGTAGATGCCTCCGGTAAAATAAGATACGCCGAAATTTTGGAAAATGCCGGCGAGCTGCCTAATTTTGCAGCTATTCAGCAACTATTACAAACAATAAAGGATTCCTGATGTCGCCCCACTTCAATCACCAATTCGATGAGCAGGATGAACAGCTGGTTCTGGAAGAAACCACTGAAGGTACCATTGCATACCTCATCATCTATAATGACGACCACAATACCTTCGATTGGGTGATACAATGCCTGATGGATGTATGCAACCACACCCAGGAGCAATCAGAACAGCTTTCGCTCTTCATCCACTTCAAGGGTAAGGCTACTGTGAAAACCGGTCCCTTCGATTTGTTGAAGCCCATGAAAGACGCCCTCATTGAAAGAGGACTTTCAGCCGTTATCGAAACCGAAGTAGAAAGCAGGTAAGTACCAGCGAGATGCCCGGTCCACTGGAGCTTCTCTCAACATAAATGTTATACCACACACCCAGAATTTTACTATACGACAATAGGGATGGCACCATGCCTCACCCTCTTACCGCAGATGATCATGGATTTTTGTGTTATGCTTTTATGGACGATGCCAGGCTTTTGCTCTCTGCTTACCGATTTGGCATCTTCCCATGGGACAACATAGAAAATATAGGGGCTTTCTACTTTCCTGTAAGTCGTTACCTGATTGAACCGTCAAAAATAAGAGTGCCAAGAAGCATGCGCTCCTATTTCAACCAACACAAATTTTCACTTACCCTCGATCTTCACTTTGATACGGTGATTCGCAACTGCGCCAGGATTAAAAGAAGCGGTCAGTCTTCTACCTGGATATCACAGCAGTTTATAGATGTTTATACCACCTTACACCGGCTTGGCTATGCCCACAGCGTTGAAGTGTGGCACGAGGGTCAGCTTGTGGGCGGACTGTATGGCATTGCTGTTGGTAAAATTTTTACCGGAGAATCCATGTTCAGCCTCCATGCCAATGCATCCCGGTTTGCCATGATCTCACTTGCCCGTTTTCTGGAACAAACGGGTTTTAACTATATCGACGCCCAAGTCTACAATCCTTATGTAGCCAGCTTTGGCGGTGGCGAAGTTGCCCGGGCCGATTTTTACAAAATAATGAAAGCCAATTTGCTGAACGATGATTTAATGGGTCCCTGGTCTGATCTAATGGTGCCCTGATCCCTGTCTTGCATGTGGTAAAACTTGTTTTCCATTCCTTCTTTTGGGAGTAGTGTATCACAAAAACAATAAAAATATTTCCAGCTTGTAACATTTTCTTAACCATATCCGTCAAGGAAGAGTTAAGACAATTTGCGCAAACCTTATCAACAATTAAAACCTCCGTAAGCACGGAAACAAAATTTAACAACTAACAATAAACACCATCCATCATGAGATCATTATTCTTTATGGTTTGCCTTCTATTTACAACTTTTACCTACGCACAGAATTTTATTGAAGACAATTACGCCCATTTTCTGGACCGCGATGACATTACACGTGTACAGGTCGGGGAAAGAATGTTCAACATTGCTGCAACCCTTACGAAAGATGCTGAAAACAGAGAAGCCCACGACCTGGTTTCAAAAATCAAGTCATTCGATCTGATCAGCATTGAAAAACTCAGCAACCCACAAAGTGAATTCAAAGCAGGGCTGGCAAAACTGAAGGGCTTTGAAGAATTGGTAAGAATCAAAGACAAAGAAAACAACATTGCCATCATGGTGGATGAAAGCAACGAAATCATCCACGAGCTGGTAGGCATCATTGCAGCCGATAGTGAATTTGTAGTCTTTGACCTTGTAGGTGAAATCGACCTCAACGAGATCAGCAAACTCACCAGCAAGCTGCAGGATGAGCACCTCGGAAAAATCCAGGGCATTTCAAACCTGGGTCTGGATGAAGTGAAAGTTTACCCCAATCCAGTAAAAAGAGGTAGTGAAGTCAGTGTTGATGTACCGGCCAATATGATCGGCGGTAAGGTTAAGGTAATTGACATCAGCGGCAAAACGGTATCCCAACAAGAACTCACCGGCAATTCCCTTCGATTGGAAGGCGACCAGTTCAATGCCAATAGTTACTTCCTTGAGTTTGAAAACAAAGGCATCATAGTCAGAAAAAAACTCATCGTCATCGAATAAGCATTTAGATACATTTTTACTTAAGTTTTTTAGTCCCGCAAAGCAAAGGTTTTGCGGGATTTCTTTTTAACATCATTATGTGAGGCAATGGCTCGGGCTTTCAAGGTCAAAAGCCTTACATTAGCGGTCGAAATAACTACAATGATCAGAGTTTCTCTGTATGAGGACAATGAAGGGCTGCGCAAAATGTTGGAAGCAGCCATTGCATCAGATGATCGGCTGCAATTGGCCGGGTCTCACAACAATTGTGTAGAGATCCTTCGTGATATAGAGGCCGACAAGCCCAATGTAGTCATCATGGATATCGACATGCCGGGCATTTCAGGCATCGAAGGGGTACAATTGCTCAAATCAAAACACACCGATATCGAGGTAATCATGAATACCGTATTTGACGATGATGACCGTATCTTCAATGCTTTGCAGTCCGGTGCCACAGGTTACCTGCTGAAAAAAAGTGGTTTACAGGAGCTGATTACTGCCATCACAGAAATCGTTAAAGGAGGCTCTCCCATGAGCCCCTCTATTGCCAGAAAGGTCCTATCCATGATAGCAAATCCCGCTGCTGCCAGCAAACAAGAGCTCGACCTCACCTCCAGAGAAATAGAAATTCTGGATCACTTGTCGCAGGGCATGAGCTATAAAATGGTAGCCGCCCAACTTCACCTCAGCATAGACACCATCAGAAGCCACATCAAAAAAATTTACGAAAAACTACACGTTCATTCGGCAACCGAAGCCATCAACAAGGTTTATATTTTCAGGCAAAATCGTCAGAAATAGCTAAATACCATTCTTTGTGTATTTTTAATGCGTGAAAAAGACAGGCATAAGCTTAATTTTGGTAGGTTGGTTCTGCACAGGCATGACAGGACTTTGTACGGCTCTGCTTTATGCACAAAATAAAAAAGAGTTTATTTTTGATCATTACCATCCTGGCGAAAGCTTACCTTCATCTCAGGTGCTATGCCTCAGTCAGGGAGTTGACAAAACCCTATGGCTCGGAACAGAAAACGGGCTGCTTAGTTTTGATGGTCACCAGTTTAAAAGATGGCAAAATCCTACTGCCAACAAACTGAAATTATTGGCAGAATATGTCAGCTCTGTTGTTGCCGACAAACACAACAAAATTTGGTTTGTGGGACACAGCAGGCTTTACAGGTTGCACCCGGAAACAGCATTGGTTGACACTTTCCACATTCCTGGCCTTGCTTTTGACCCTGCAGTTACTAAACTGAAATACGATGTCGACAAAGACATTTTATATCTGCTCACATACAAAGGTGTTTTTCACACACCAACTTTCCAACATAATATTAAAGGCATTGAGCCTTTGAACCATCTTTCACGAAAAAAATTCTCAGATCTTGTTTGGACACCCAGGTCTGGTTTTTGGTTGGTGAGACCGGATAGTCTGATACATTACGATCCATCGAATCAAAAAATTCAAAGTTTTGACGCTCAATTCTGGCATAATAATAAAAAACTAAAGTTTGACTATTTCAACCTGAGCTATGATGGCCAAAACAGTCTGTGGATAGGCACCTGGTCTATGGGCTTGTTGAAATTTGATATCAACACCCACCAATTTAAGCATTATCACTGGACACCCTTAGATGAAAATCAAAATACTGTGCGGCAAGTACTTGTCCCACATACTGCCACAGAAGACAATACCTATTGGGTCTTCACCAATCACGGCTTGAAACTCTTTAATACCAAAGATGGTACATTTACGAGTTATCAGGGTACCAATCCATCTGATCCCAAAACCGTCCATGGCGCCTCCTTCTGTGGCCTGATTGATCAAAGGCAAAACACTTGGATTGGAACCTATCATGGTCTTCACAAATTTGACAGCAACAAACAATCATTTTCCCATTTTACAACGCCCTCTCTTGCCAAATTGGCTCAGTCAGTAGAAAGCATGGTCTTTTATGGTGGTCAAAATAAAGACAGCCTTGCCTTCATTGCTTTTTCTTATGGTCCACTGATCCACCTTGATCTTTACAATGGAAAAGACCTGCCCCTGCCTTCCGCTCTGATTCCTTATGGTGACCAAAACAATCTGATTCATGAGGCTTATCTTGACGACCAGCGTTATCTATGGGTCTCCTCTGCCAAAAAAGGCTTGATTCGATATCACCTGGATTCAAAAAAATTAGAAAAACTAAACACTTCATTCTCAGGAGTGGAAGATCAAATCTTATACATTTTTACTGCGCCTGACCATAAAATATGGATGTATGGTATCCACCATGTTTATGTCTATGATGAAAAATCAAATACATTAATCCCTCAATTGGAATTATCGGCATGGATCAAATCGCATAACTATTATTCTATGATGGTGGATGCTGCATTTGATGACCGCCATTTATTGTGGGTTATTTTAAATCATAACACTACCAATCAGCGCGCCATTGTTTCCTACGATATGGTCAATAAAAATATTCACGAATATAAATCCAGTGACATCCCTGTCCTTTTCACCATTGGTTCACTTGAAGCCATCTGCCATGTAAAGGAAAACAATATGGTGGTGGGGGGAGAAAATGGCATAGCATTTTTCACAGCAGGCAATCAAAAAATAAACAACATCCAGTCACACTCCAAGTCTGAAAAAAACATCATAGGAGGATACAAATTGATCCAAATTTCCAACAATCATGACATTTGGTTGAACTCCTCATTTGGTTTGGCTTATACCAAACTCTTCAGCAATAGCATCACACACTTTACCTACCAGAACTCATCTCTGAGTACCATGCCCGACCCCTACATCATCATAGGTCCGGATGGCAAAACCCTGTGGGTGAGACAAGAAGGCGGTTTCAAAAAGGCAGGCATTGAGACATTGGTGAAAGATGTAGCAGATAGCATTTTGTTATCATCTTTATTCATCAAAAAGAGTAAAGACTTTGGCTACCGTCCCAAGCAAAAAGAATTTGCTCTGAAGTATGATCAGAATACCATTGAAATGCACTTCAGTTTGTATAATTTCTCCGGTAAAGACGCCAACCATTTTGAATACCGCCTCAATCAGGAAGGGCGCTGGCTGTCTATGGAATCCAATACACTGTTGTTTTCCAATATGGGGCCCGGCCGCTACCACATTGCAGTCAGGGGTATCAATGAACACGGCATTTTATCCTCCAATGAGCTGCAATACGAGTTTCATATTTCTCCTCCATTTTGGAAAAGTAGCTGGTTTTTCTTTTTATTGCTCATTGTTGCCATTATCATCATTGCCGCTATTTTCAACGTAAGAGACAGGCAAAGAAAAAGATTGGAAGACTTGAGAAACTCCATTGCCAGAGACCTGCACGATGAAATGGGCAGCACCCTTTCCCAAATCAATATGATGAGTGAGCTCTTAGCCATTAAATCCAAAGATCAAAATTATGCTACCATCAACCAAAAGATCAAAGAAGTCATGTCAACCATGTCGGAAATTGTATGGAGCATCAACCCCAAGAAAGACAGCCTGAGAGAAACCATTTCTAAAATCCAGGAGTTTGCCATAGAAATACTTGAATCAAAGGGAATTGACCTGCATTTTACCATCTCTCCGGGCCTGGAGGAAAAACTATCACCCGATCAAAGACGACACATCTATCTCATTTTTAAAGAAGCCATCAACAATGCCGCCAAATACTCAGAGGCTAAAAATGCCTGGTTTACGGTTGATAACGATCATAAAAAAACAGCACTTAGTTTTGTTGATGATGGCAATGGCTTCGATGCATCGTCTGTTAAAGCGGGTAACGGACTCACCACGATGGTAGAAAGGGCCAGGGCCGCCGGCTTTAATCTCCAAATCCGAAGCAACGAAAAAGGCACTCAAATTTTGCTTTACCTCTGAGTGCAGAAGCATTTAATTTTGCCAGGTAAAGCAGTACCTTTTGGCTTTAGAATGTATTTTTTTAAATATGTATCTTCTTATGCACCAACGATGAGGGCCCTGATGGAGAAAATATGCACTACACTCCCCGAATCCATTGTTTTTGATTTGTCGCCACCAGATTAAAATGACAAAAAAAAGTGCTTATGTGAGGGAGCGTTGTGTCCAAAATAGTCCTCTATAGAAAGTAAGACATAAGATTTTGATAATTAACCCTAACTTTAATCCACAAACAGCCAATATGCGCTCCATATTTTTCCTTGTATGCTTGCTTTTTATTGCTTCTTGCCACAAAGATGATTTCTCTCAAAACGAGACCTTGCTTACAACTTTCACAGCCCAGGTGGTAACTGAAATCAACGGCAGCATTCTCGGTCAGGTGGTTGATGAAAACAACAAAGCTGTGGCAGATGCCATCGTACAAATTTATTCGGCAACAACAAAAACCAACCAATTCGGTATTTTTTCTTTTGAAAATGTAAAAATGGACCAAAACGGCACCTATCTCACGGTCAGGAAGCAAGGTTACTTTTTGGGCTCTGACATGATTTATCCAAAGTCGGCCCGCACCTATTCAGATGTAAGGTTAATGTCGCTCGAAAAAGGCAAAGTATTGGATGCGAAAAACGGAGGAGCCATCAACATAAGCGGCGGAGGAACGCTCATTTTCCCGCCATCTGCAATTGTAGACGCAGGAGGAGCCACCTATAATGGTGAAGTTGAGGTAAGTGCCAAATTGATTTCACCGTCAGACCCATTTTTAAATGCCCTTATGCCCGGGGCATTGGTTGCCGATGCAAAAGATGGTAAAACCGTTGTCTTGGGAACAACCGGCATGTTTGCCGTTGAATTGCGTACATCCAGCGGAGAGGAACTTAATTTGGGAAACAGCAAAAGTGTTTCTTTTTCAATTCCAGCCCTCAGCAATAACAAACCCTCTTCAATTGGTCTGTGGTCATTCGATGAATCCAAAGGCAGATGGAGGGAAGAAGGATTGGCAACCTTGTCAAATGGCTTTTATGAAGGCACCGTCAACCATTTCAGTTTTTGGAATTGTGATGCCCCTTTTCCCCTCGTTGAGGTTTGTGGCAAAGTGGTTAATCAGGACAACCTTCCCATTAAAAATGCCTGGATTACCGTAGATGCTGAAGGACTTTACAGCGCAGTCGGTCAAACTGATGAAGAGGGGGTCTTTTGCGGTAAAATGCCCAAAGGAGTAAAACTCACTTTTAGTGTGCGCACCGGAGGATATTGTACCAACCCAATATTCACCACCATGGTAGATCCACTTTCTAATAATACACAATTAAATCCCTTTGTGGTTACACTTTCCAACCAACAATTGTTGGTAAAAGGGCAGGTGGTTTGTGGCAATAATGAAGTAGCTAAAGCTGTGGTAGTTTTTGAAGCCGGCAATATTCGCAAAATTTTCAGAGCCAATGAAACCGGCAATTTTGAAGAGGACTTATCATGGCTGTTGTGCGAAGATTTTGATTCCTATAATCTATTTGCCTATGATGAAGTGAGCGGACAGGCAGGGTCACCCGTTACCAAAAATGTGGGTGACAACAGTGCTACCCAACTCAATATCTGCGATGCAGGTTGTGCGTTTACGGCTACCATTTCTTACAATTGCGATAGGCTCATGTCTGTATCCGTAACCAATGGTAGTGGCAACTACGCTTACAAATGGAGCAATGGTAAAACGGATCCTTCTTTTGAAATTGGTGAATTGGATTCTGCTTACACCGTTTACTGTGTTACTGTCACTGATCAAACGGCTGACTGTAGCAAAGTCTTCTGTCTGGAATACAAAGGTGTAATGAGTGTTTACATGGAGGGCGGATGCACCAATGAATTAAGACCCTATGTTTATGGCGGAGTCCCCCCCTACAGTTATAACTGGAGCAATGGCAGTACATCACCCACCATTTCAGTTGCTCAGGCAGGCTCTTATTGCCTTACCATTACCGATGCAAATGGCTGTTCTGTCAGTAAATGTGCGGAAATTTTTGGGCCAACACTCCATGTAGAGCCAGTTTCCGGCAGTTGCGAAAAAGACAAATTCTCTCTCATTACTTCTCCATTCAACCAAGGCACCATATTTGCGGGCAACGGTGTTCAGATCCCACTCAATAACACACAAAATTTGAGTGTATTTAATACAGGATTACAATTCAGTGTTTTACTATCAAACAACAATTGCGAAAAATCATTTTACATCAGCCTGCCAAGTGTTGATTCATTAATAGTAACTCCTTACAAAACCAGTTGTGGTACTTGCAATGATGGCTATGTGGTTGTAACTACAGGTACCAACTGCAATCAATGTGCTGTTGGAGATGTAAAAATATTTAAGAGTACAGACCTTAACACCGACCTTTCCGCGGCCAATGCAGCGAAAACATTGGGTAAGGGGTTATATTATGCAGTGGTTACCGATAAAAACACGGGCTGTTATATTGGATTGAGAAAATTTGAAATCATTTGACAAACAACGGAAATAATCTTGGAGCTTGAAGAGATCATAAAAGGTTGTAAGGCAGGAAACGAAAAATGCCAATTCAGTCTGGTGCAACAATTTGCTACCAGGCTGATGGCCGTTTGTATGCGCTACACCCACGATCAGGAGCTGGCAAAAGATGCGCTTCAGGAAACCTTTATCAATGCCTTTAAATACATCCAATCATATTCGGGCAAAGGCTCGTTTGAAGGTTGGTTGCGAAGAATAGCGGTTAACTGTAGCCTCAAGGTCATCAAAACCATGTATGAGGTCCATACCCTCGAAGAAGCCGCCATTGATGCCAACTCTTTTGCCGAAGTCCCGGACGTTTACAGCTCGATGGCAAAAGAAGACATCATGCTCCTGCTCAACAGGCTGCCGCATAGCCAGTATGTGATATTCAACCTCAACGTAATTGAAGGGTATCACCACCATGAAATTGCAACCATGCTCAACATAACAGAAAGTACCTCCCGGGCAACTTTGTGTAAGGCCAGGAACCGACTCGTGGAAATATTACAAAATGAAAACCATACCGAAAGGCTCATTGCTAAAGTAGGATCATAAAAACAGCAAAGGACAACCATGAAATATAGAATTTTTGAACAAACGGTGAAATCATCTCTTCAAAATGCTGAAGAAGCGGTTGACATCGCCCAATTGTGGAGCGCTGTCAGACCCAAAGAAAAAAACAGAAGACCTTTGTTTTGGTGGTTTTTCACCGGCTTCTTTGTGGCCGGTACCGCCCTTGCTACCTGGATGGGAGCAAACTTTTTTGCCTCCTCTTTCAATGCACCTGCATTGCCCCCGTCTGACAACCAAAATCAAATCGTAGCCACCATTGACCACCACCCTGCCAACCAAGCTGATAACAAGTCCTTTGAAAAGTCAACAAAGCCCGCTTTAACATATTTGAAAGCAGAAAATGCGATATTAACAAACACAAAACCCAAACAAATCATTCACACCTCCAACGCTACGAATCAAATCGTAGCACCTGAGGAAGACCCAATACAGCCGGAAACATTGACAACCCCTGCACCAGAGTCCGTGGCTGAATTCAGATCTCAGGAAGCTGTCAGTTTTTTAAAGCGCATTGATCCTACAATCGCCCATCATCAGGAAATTGCACTCAACAGAGACGTTCAATGCCCTACCTTCCGTAAAAACAGGTCGATGAGAATGTCTCTCATCCCCGAAATTGGTTATTTCAGACCATTAAAATCTTTGACGGCAGAATCCAATGTCCCTACGGAGACCTTTGCATTGAGAAAAACAGGTGAAAAAAGCCTCGAAGGCCTACAAGCGGCCCTGTATGCCAGATTGCAGCGTCCGGGAGCCAACTGGGGCGTAAGCACTGGTCTGCACTACTCAAGGCTCAGTGAAAGAATGAACCTCGAATACAGTTACATCAAAAGAGATACCACCCAGGGCATTATTTCCATCACGGTATCACAAACGGGAGACACCATCACCACAATATACGGGGATATTATAACTGAGTCGAGAGTAACCGGTACCACCCGAGCCCACTACAACCTGAGTACCTTTGACTTCCCCCTCTCTTTATTTTATGAAAAAGATTTTGAAAGCTGGGCCATCGGTGCAGAAGCAGGTGTTTATTTCAATTTGGCCTTAGCCAGCAAGGGTAAAATCCTCAACTCTGCCAATGATTTTATCGATGTGAAATCGGCTGCTGCCTTCAAATCCTCACTGGGGATAAGTGGTTTTGCAGGGCTTTACCTCAAAAAACCTCTGGGCCCCGGCAATTTGATTTTTTCACTTAGGGGAAGATTTATTCCATCTGCATTTAATACCCAGGGTTATGGCACTGTACAGAAATACCAGTTTGCAGGTGCACATCTGGGTTATGAATTCCGGTTTTAATCAGTCAGCAATGACGGTGGAATAAGCCACAAAGCCCGGGTTGACCAGACTTTCTTTGTTGTAGGTCAATGGCTCCATCGTATCTACATTGAGCACCTTGCCTCCTGCCTCTTCCAAAATGATTTGAGGAGCGGCTGTATCCCATTCCATGGTTGGTGCAAGCCTTGGGTAAACATCGGCCTCGGCAGTAGCCAGCATCATAAATTTAAGGGCACTGCCCCTTGGCATAAGCACCGCCTCATCAAATTGCTGGATGAAATTTTTGGTGTCGCTATTGATGTGCGATAGTGAGCAGGGTATGCGTAGCCCCTTATCACTCAAACGAATTTTGCCACATTGTAACCTGCACACTGGCTTGTCAGGCAATTCAAGGAAAGCACCCTGTCCGGCAACTGCGTAATACAACGCTTGTTCTACAGGTACATAAACCATGCCCAATACCGGCCTGTTATGATGAATCAAACTAACATTAATCGTGAACTGACCGTTTTTTTTCACAAACTCTTTTGTCCCATCCAGGGGGTCGATAAGCCAAAAATACTCGTAATTACTGCGCTCAGCATAGGGAATTTCCATGTTTTCTTCAGATAAAAAGGGAAAAGAGGGTTGTAGTGCAGCAAGTCCCTCACAAATGATATCATTGGCAGCCAAATCAGCCAATGTAACCGGTGAATCATCTGTTTTAACCTTGATCCCATAGCTGTCGCCGGCATAAACTTCCAGAATTGCGTCAGCCGCCCTTTTCACTATGAGTGAAAGGTCGTTGATCAGACCAAACAAAGAAACATATTGTTCCATGTTTTCAAATTTAAGTTCATCGCAGCCCGAATCCACTTCGGAGGGCCACACTTTTGATGAGGTAATGTCTGATTTAAGGGATATCTGTTTTTTAGGAGCGCCAAATATAGTATCATTGCATCAAATATTACCTTTTTTATGAAAATTCTTGTTACAGGAGGAACCGGCTACATCGGCAGCCACACCATTGTAGATTTGCTGGAACAAGGCATGGAAGTGGTTTGTGTCGACAATGGCATCAATTCAGACCAAAATGTGCTCAAATCCATCGAAGAGATTACCGGCAAAAAAGTGGGTTTTTATCCAAATGATTTGTGTGATAATGAGGCTACAAAACACATTTTTGAAACCGAAAAACCAGATGGGGTTATCCATTTTGCTGCCCTCAAATCGGTAGGAGATTCTATGACACAGCCATTTGAGTACTTTCGCAACAACTTGCTCAGCCTGATCAATACCCTCCAACACGCCCACAATACAGGGACCAAGGCCTTTGTATTTAGCTCCAGTTGCACGGTATATGGCAACGTTAGTCACTCTCCGGTCACGGAAGACACAGCCCAACAACCGGCAGCTTCGGTGTACGGCAGAACCAAACAAATGGGAGAAGTAATCATTGAAGATGCCCTCCAAAAAAGTGAGATGAAGGCAAGCCTGCTCAGATATTTCAATCCTGCTGGCGCTCATCCCAGCGGCAAATTGGGGGAAAGCCCGCTCCAGCTTGCTCAAAATCTGGTACCCGTTATCACCGAAACGGCCATCGGTCAAAGAGCCTCTCTTCAGGTTTTTGGCACCGATTACAATACCCGCGATGGCAGCTGTATCAGAGATTTTATCCATGTGTGCGACCTGGCAAGAGCCCATACCCTGGCCTTGCGTTACCTCATATCAAATGCCAATGCACAAAGCATTGAAACGTTTAACCTGGGAATGGGACAGGGAGTTACCGTTTTAGAAGCCATCAATGCCTTTGAAAAGGTCAATGGTATTAAACTCAATTACACCCTCGCAGATCGCAGAGAAGGTGATGTAATTGCCATCTACAGTGATTACAGTCGAGCCAAAGAAAAGCTGGGCTGGCAGCCCCAATATACCATTGAAGACATCATGAAAACGGCATGGCAATGGGAACTCAACAAAAACAACAAAGCATAATATATGTATCCAAACGATCTCCAGAAAAGCTTAACAGATCGATCCAAATACTTTCTAAATCATCCTGCTTCAAGGGAACAGATCGATGAATTGAGGAAAATCCTGCAATTTCATGAATGGAAATATTACATCCAAAATGACCCGGTTGTTTCTGATCATGAATACGATTTGCTGTTTAAGCAGCTCCAGGCCATCGAAAAAGATTTTCCAGATCTGATAACTGCCGATTCACCCAGTCAAAGGGTGGCAACCGATTTGATCACCGAATTCAACACGGTCAGACACATCGTGCCGATGCTGAGCCTCGAAAATTCGTACAACGAAGAAGATCTCCGCGACTTCGATGCCCAGGTTAAAAAACTCACCGGCATTGCTGCGGATAAAGACATAGTTTACGCTGTTGAGCCCAAATTTGATGGAGGCAGCATCGCCCTTGTTTATGAAAATGATGTGCTCGTAAGAGCTGCCACACGGGGCAATGGTTTTGAAGGAGAAGAAATCACCCAAAACATCAGGGCCCTGCAAAGTGTTCCCCTGCGTGCCCCTTTTTCTACACTCGGCATGACTAGGGTTGAGTTGAGAGGGGAGGCGCTCATCTCCAAAAAAAACTTTGAAGCCGTCAATGCTGCCAGGGAAGACGAAGGTCAGGTGCTTTTTGCCAATCCACGCAATGCTGCAACAGGCGGATTAAGAACCAAAGATCCCATGGAGACCAAACGCAGGGGCATAGAAGCTTTTATCTTTCAGGCGGCTTATGCCACAGATGCTGATGGCAACAATATGTTTGAGAAGTTTAATACCCATTTTGACAACATCAACCAACTCGGCGCGCTTGGATTTAAAATTCCACATGAAGAGAAAAAAAAGTGCAACGGCATAGATGAAGTCATCCGCTTTTGCCTGGCATGGCAGGAAAAAAGAGATGACTACGAATATGAAATCGATGGCATGGTGGTCAAGGTCAATGACTACGCCCTCCAGGACGTGTGTGGCTCCACCGCCCACCACCCCAGATGGGCCATTGCCTTTAAATTTAAAGCCAAACAGGCTACTTCCAAACTTTTGGCGGTAGAATACCAGGTGGGAAAAATTGGCAGCATTACCCCTGTTGCCAAAATACAACCTGTGGCGCTGGCAGGGGTCACGGTAAGCTCCATTTCACTACACAACGAGGATTTTATTAAAAGTAAAGACCTTAGAATTGGTGATACCGTTTTGGTTGAAAGAGCCGGTGATGTTATTCCCTACATTGTAAAAAGTATGGAAGAATTGAGGGACGGTTCCGAAGAACCTATCTCCTTCCCTGAAAGCTGTCCGGTCAATACAACTGACACTGAAGTAAAGTTGGTCAAGGAAGAAGGTGAATCCGCGTGGCGTTGCCCCAACTGTGTTTGTGGCAAACAAGACCTCCAGCGAATCATTTTTCATGTAAGTAAAGATGCCATGGACATCGATGGTTTTGGCAAATCTTACGTAGAGCGATTTTACGAGTTGGGGTGGATCAAAGACATGTCTGATGTTTATAATCTGGATTATGATAAGATAGCAAATCTGGAAGGTTTTGGCAAACGATCAGCAGAAAAATTAAAGAATGCAGTTGATAAAGCCAAAAAGAATCCCATCCACAAATTACTTCATTCTTTGTCGATCCACCACCTGGGCAAAAAGGCATCTAAATTGCTGGCTGAACAAATCAATCATGTTTTGGATCTAAGTGACTGGTCGCGTGAAAAATTTATTGATATCAAAGATATTGGCCCGGTAGTAGCTGACAATGTAACATTCTTCTTTTCACAGGAAAACAATATTGCCATGCTCCGGCGAATGGAAGAAAGAGGTGTAAACCTATATCAGACGCAGGACGACAAAGCCCTCGAAGTAGCCTCTGATGGCATCTTTGCAGGCAAGACCATACTCTTCACCGGCACCCTTACTACCATGGGCAGAAAAGAAGCAGAAGAACTGGCTGCCAAACATGGAGCCAAAAATATATCCGCGGTTAGCAGCAACCTCAACATCCTGGTAGTGGGAGAAAAAGCAGGCTCAAAACTGACCAAAGCCAAAGCCCTGGGAACCGTAGAAATCATGACAGAAGAAGAATTTGTAAATGCCATCAATGCTTAATTCACTCTTTTCATTGATCAGAAGGCTACCACTTGGTTTCACTTTATTGTATTTGTTGCTTCCAATCGGGGTACAGGCACAAAACGACTTTCAATTCCACAAAATTAGTGAACATTGCTGGTTATATACTACTTGGCGTGATTTGGGAAACACCAAATTCCCGGCCAATGGCATGGTGGTCATCCATCAACACCAGGCACTTATTGTAGATACCCCATGGGATACCACCCACTTCCAGACCCTGCTTGATTCGTTGTCAAATTACCAGGCTACACCCTTAGCGATTGTATCGACCCATTTTCACGATGACCGTACCGCAGGTCTCAACTTTTACCGACTCAAGGGCATACCCACATTTTCGAGTGTTTTAACCAGGCAATTGTGTATTGAAAAAGGCGAGCCCGTAGCACAGCATACTTTTAAGTCAGATACCACCTTTGTTGTAGGAAATGTGAGGGTACATACTTTCTTTCCGGGGGCTGGCCATGCTCCCGATAACGAAGTGATCTACGTTGAAAATGATAAGGTCTTGTTTGGAGGCTGTCTGATAAAAAGTTATGAAGCAAACAATCTGGGCAATTTGAGTGATGCCGATTTGTCATCGTGGCCCGGGTCTTTGCAAAAGCTAACCGATCGATTTGGTGAGGCAAAAATTATTGTGCCCGGCCATCAGGGTTGGCAACAACCAACTTCAATCCGACACTCCTTATTACTCCTCCGAAGCAGACCTGCAGAAAAATAATTATTATCTCATTTTTGCCAGAGGTAAACACCTGAGCCGTCCTTTCTCTTTCTCGACGCATACCCGGTATTGGCCTGCAGACCAATCGACAATATTGAGTTGATTTGTTTCACCTTCTACCCTCATATTTAATACTTCAACGCCTTCATTGCGGTACACCTTGAGCTGCCAGCCCGTCTGACCCTCATACTTCACATTTACAATTTGACCAGCAGGATTAGGATAGATTTCAAAGCCCGAGATGGTATGATCTTCTGTGCCAACCAAATCACTGCCATCACAATCCTCATCGATGCCATTGCCCGCTATATCGTTTGCACCAGGGAAAATGGCAGCATTATTGTCGTCGCAGTCAGCTTCGGCCGGAAAGCCGTCGTGATCTCTGTCTATAATCACACTTATTGTATACGGACTTTCACATCCACGACCATCCACCAATAACACTTGGTACTGACCACTGGAATCTGCAATGAGCACATCGTCTTGTTTGCGAATACCTCCACCTATATCCAATTGATATGGGGCCGTACCTCCAGTCACTGTCCATCGGATGGTGTCATTGGAGGCTGTCCATTTCAATTCAAGGGGTGCCGGTACATACACATCGATGTTGCATTCAGTGATGGCAGTTCCATCGGCATCGGTCAATTTTATACAATGTTGTCCGCTGTTGTGAAAAACAAAGCTATCTGTTTCTACCGCAGGACCACCATCAAGCGAAAACAAATAGGGAGGATAACCACCAGCCGGTTCAAGCCTGATTACTACGCTGTCATTAGCACAAAACGCAGAATCTACTGAGTACGCAAAACTCAACGGGCTCACTTCATCGGGATACAGTGTAAAATCTGCTATCACGGGCAAATGATCTGAAGCCGCCCGGGAATCAGTAGTGAGCAGATTTTGATCCTGTAATATTTCCAAATCAAGGTTTGCGGTTTCAAATACAAAGCTATTTTCCAACCGCATTACACTTCCCGTATAAAGCATGTAATCCAATCGACCCGGCATGTAGGTATTTCCCTCGTCGTACCAGGTATAAGTATAGGGTGTTCCTGGCACAAAGGGTTTGGCATCTTTTAGTGAGTTGTTGTCCCAATCGGGTTTGAAGTCTGGCCCAAAAAGACCTTCATTCAAAATATCACCATCCCGCAATGTCGCACGCTGTCTGTTGAGGCCTACAAAGTTCATATCCCCCAAAATAACGGTAGGTGTGCCTTCCGGATAAAAAAATCCCACTCCCTGATTTTGTTTCATATTGCGATACCTCGACATGATGGCATCTACTTCTGACTGGCGGTCTTCGTCATTGTCGCAGCACGGCAAATGGGCACTGAAAATCACCATCGGCTTATCGCATTTATCTCCGGTAAAAATGAGATAAATACCGGTACCATTGAGGGCAACGGCCGCTTCTATGCAATACCGGGTGACCGTCACAATATCGGGGCTGATCCTTACGGCTTTCCAACTTTGACCCGCAGGCAAGGGCAGGGTTTGGTTCATCAGGTTGGTTACATCCACGGCCGCAGTGCTGCTATACAACTCCTGAAAACAGATAATGTCTGGGTTGACTGCCTGTATCAATTTCAATTGTGCTTCTCCGGTGCCAGGACTCGTGAGTCCATCCCTGGCAGAATTGTAACTCATGATTCGCACATGCTCTGGTTTTTTCTTATAAAAGCTGTACGATTTTTCTCCCGGAGAACCACCGGCTTTCATGTCATACACCAACACACTGCCATCATTGGGTATGGCGTCGCCGTTGATGACTTTATTTTTTAATACCACGGCAATTTGATTGCCCATGGTCATCAGACTGAAGCCACGATCAACAATACGATTGATTTTTAATTCATAAAAATTACTACTGACAGAAGGAAGGCACAAAATGCCAATGTCTTCGTGGCGCAATCGCTGGCTGGTACCACTGGCATTGTAGGCAAAAATATCACGTTCTCCAAAAGCAACCATCAATTCTGCCCCAATACCCGATTCTTTAAAGCCGGTACTCAACTTGTTGTCAAAATCAATCAACAGACTGACAAAGTTGTTTTCCTGGAGGATAATTTCTCTGTCCAACTCAAACCGTATGTACAAGTTGTTAGCATCATTGGTTATCCACAGGTTTTTGAAGTCCAATTCAGAAGAAATCCCATCTCCTTCATCTGTGGCTACCAGAGCGGTAGCCGGCCAGTCGGTCAACACTTCATCAATGTAAATCTGGGCACCCAAATTTTGCACCACTAAAAAGAGAAAAATGATGATACTGTATATTAGCCGCATTTCAAATATCTATAAGGAATACAAAGATAAGCCATAAATAGGGATTAATTAGGGTCATGCGTCCATTTATTGAACCGAAGTGGCGTAGATTTTATAATCAATTGAATCTGGATTTGACCAATATTCATATAAAAAAATAATATTTGTATCTTGCCAAAGATTAACATTCATAATGAACATTGTCGTTTTATCCAGAAACCCCTCTCTTTACAGCACACAAGCCATTGTGGATGCTGGCAGAAAGAGACACCACTACGTGAGAGTGCTGGACCACATGTTTTGTGATCTCATTATAGAAAAAGACAACATCGATATTTTCTATAATTTTCAAAAATTGGAAAACATTCACGCGGTGATTCCACGAATTGGCACAATGGCTACCTCATTTGGATCAGCTGTCATCCGCCAATTTGAAGCCAAAGGTGTTTTTACAACACTTACTGCTGAAGCCCTGCTGAAAGCAAGAAACAAGCTTACCTGTATGCAAATATTGGCAGGTGCGGGCATAGGAGTAGCCAGAACAGGCATCACTAAAAATTTGTATACCCTGCCCTTTATCATCGATAAAATTGGCACGGCACCATACATAGTAAAATTGGCAACAGGTACGCAAGGACTAGGTGTAATCCTGTCTGAAAGCAAAGCCAACGCAGAAGCCATCATTGAGGCTTTTCAGAGAAGTGAAGAAAAGGTTTTGGTTCAGCGGTTTATCGAAGAATCAAAAGGCAGTGATTTACGGGTTTTTGTCATCGATGGTCAGGTTGTAGGATCCATGAAACGAATGGCTAAAATTGGCGAATTCAGATCCAATCTTCACCGGGGAGCCCAATCTATTCCTGTAAAACTTACCGCGGAAGAAGAAGAAATTGCTTTAAAAGCAACAGAGATCATGGGCTTGCGCATAGCCGGTGTAGACATGTTGCAAAGCAAAGAAGGACCCCTCGTTTTGGAAGTCAATGCATCTCCGGGACTGGAGGGCATCGAAGGCACAACCCAAATTGACATTGCGGGCAAAATCATCGAATTCATAGAAAGAAATGTGGGTTCATGATTCAACAAAATTACAAGGCGCCTTTTCCGGCTGCTATAAAAATTCAGGAAGAAAACATCCTGCCAGGCACGCAAACCAAAATATTGTTAGGTGCCGGAAAATTACCCAGTGGATCCCAACTTTCCATTACCACTCACGTTTTCAGAGCTTCCAAACCGGGTCCTACCGTCCTTTTATTAGGTGGCATCCATGGCGATGAAATCAACGGCATCGAAATCATCACCAGCTTACTGGAGTCACAATGCCTTCAGCAGTTGAAAGCGGGTTGTGTGCTTGCCATTCCGCTGCTCAATGTCTTTGGTTTTAACAATATGTCCAGAGATATGCCCGATGGCAAAGATGTCAACCGTAGCTTTCCCGGCAACAAATCAGGATCCCTGGCATCGAGGGTAGCCAGGAGTCTTACCCAAAACATTTTACCCCTAGCAGATTACGCCATAGACCTGCATACCGGTGGTGCTCACAGGTACAACTACCCACATACCCGATATACTCCGGGAGATGATACTTCACAAATCCTGGCAGAAGTTTTTGCAGCTCCCTTTGCTGTTAAACAGGCACTGATAGCACATTCGTTTCGCAAGGTGGCCAATGACATGCATACCCATGTACTGGTCTACGAAGCAGGGGAATCGGGACGTATCGATGGTTTGGCTGTAAAAACGGGCATCCAGGGCATCCTCAATGTGCTTACTTATCTTGAAATGCTACCGCCCCAACAAAATTTACAGTCAGCACAGCCAACCTTACATTTCAATAAAACCACCTGGGTTCGTGCTTCCAATCCAGGCTTGTTTTCTGCCCTGGTAACGGCAGGTCAAAAAGTAAAGGAAGGCATGTTGTTGGGAAACATCAAGGACCCTTATGGCGTTAAATCCTATGCCATCACATCCAAAGTTCATGGTTACATCATTGGCATCAATCATGCAGCAGTGGTTAATCAGGGTGATGCAATATTTCATGTAGGCAGTTATGATGAAAAACACAATTAATACAATCTTATTCACGTTGTGTCTGGTTTTGGTCCGGGCGCAATCTCCGGCTGAAATCATCAATACCTGGGCCGATGCTGAACAATGGAAACACGCACACGTAGGCATAGCCCTCCACGACATCAATTCAGGTTTGCTAATCGCCGGTTATAATCACGACAAGTGTTTTGTGCCCGCATCCTCCTTAAAAGTTCTTTCATCCTTTGCAACCTTAGACTTGCTGGGCAAAGATTTTACCTACAAGACCGTGCTTGCATACGACGGACAAATAGTAGATTCTGTTCTCACGGGCAATGTTTATGTCATCGGCTCAGGAGACCCCTCTCTGGCGTCTAAAAGATATGCCGATAAACTCAACTTCTCCGAATTGCCCGGCTACCTCGCTTCTAAAATTTCAACGGCAGGCATCCGCAAAATCGAAGGAAAAATCATCTGTGATGAGTCTTGCTTTGATTCTTTTCCCATTGCACCATCATGGCAATGGAATGATCTTGGCAGCAATTACGCATGCGGAGCGTGGGGCATCAACATCAATGAAAACGAATACGACATTTGGTACAATACCCGCCACGAGTTGGGAGATACCGCTGAATTGTTGACCATTACACCCGACATTCCATCTCTGACACTATCCAATGAAGTAATCATAGATGAAGAAAATACAGGCGACAATTCCTACATCTTTGGGGGTCCCTATGACTTTGAAAAACGAATTGTAGGCACCCTGCCCAAAGACAGGCAAAATTATAGGATCAAAGGTTCTATTCCCGATCCGCCAAGATTGCTGGCCCAGGCCCTAAAACACCAACTCAGTCATTTGGGCATCAGTGCACTCGACATTCAGGTGGTCTC
>ERZ724519.34-NODE-34-length-47809-cov-9.291054_pt1 | contig 47809 bp, 26 predicted proteins | sample MGYA00376052_ERZ724519 | MGnify/ENA primary metagenome ERZ724519 (study PRJEB28724, sample SAMN07190883) | activated sludge metagenome | isolation source: activated sludge of sewage treatment plant in Hong Hong | place: Hong Kong | collected 2016-03-17 ... | reverse complement strand
AAAGTGAAGTTTTTGAACCCAACACCCAATGATGAGTGTTTTGGAGCTTCTCCACTCAGCTGTGGTCAACTGGTTGCAGTGCGCAATGATAATTTTACAGAAGATGTTGAGGTAAATGCTGGTTGTGACTTTGACCATAGAGATAAAATCTGGTATACATTTGTTGGTGATGGCAACATCCGAACCCTCAAATTCATTATACCGGATGTAGATGGCTCTGTAGTGTTTACCGATGGCTGTAGTCAGCCCTGTTTTTATGTCAACGAATTTTACGCCAGCCTCGCCACAGAATTTTCTTTTAGCACGGTTGTTGATAAAACGTACTATCTTGGTTTAGGTACGGCTGCACAGCCCAGCAATAAACGACTTCGCATGCAGATGGAATGTGAGGAAGGGTACCACCACACCACCAAAGAATTTGCCTTGCCCCTGGTATGTGGAGATTACCTCATTGACTATACCGATGCAAAGATTAACCTTTTAAACACTTGTGGCAGCAACAACCAGTTTGTACAGCTTTATTATTCCTTTACGGGCGATGGCAGTGATCTTGTTTTGAATGGCAGTCCTAATCCTGGTGCCTTTTTTAAGGTAGTGGATGATGATTGTATTTCGGTTCACGATTTTGCCTTTGGAGGCAAGGTGTTTAAAACCGTTACCGGCAAGAAATATTATTTCCTCGTCAGTTATTTCCCAGGCATCAATCAAACAGAACAAAGCTTCAACATCGATTATCGCTGTGATGTTGGAATCCATGAATCAATCAATAAGGGCAAGATGGTGGTTTACCCCAATCCAAGCTCTGGCAAATTTGTGATCCGTTGGGAAGGACAGAAGTTGAATAAACAAATGTTGTTAAGTCTGTTTGACATAAATGGCAGGTTGCTGAGCCAGCAAGCGGTTATGCTAAATGAATGGGGCTTGCTATTTGAGTCACCCACCAATTTGTTGCCTGGACTTTATCATGCAACGCTGGTTGGAGAAAACGAAAACCAGCAAGTGCGAATTGTAGTGATAGAATAACTGAAGATGAAAAACAACCACTATTTTGATTTGGTATACGATGTTACTAACCTTATACCCAAGGGCAGGGTTACCACATATGGTGCAATAGCTGATTATTTGGCTCTTGGATCTGCAAGGATGGTTGGTTGGGCACTCAACCATTTGCCCAAAGACAATTCAGTACCCGCCCACAGGGTAATCAACCGAAAGGGTGAATTGAGTGGCAAGATGCAGTTTCCTTCTCCAACTGCAATGCAGGAGCGATTGGAAGCTGAAGGTATTGTAGTAATAAATGACAAGGTGCAGGATTTCGACAAAATATTCTGGCATCCGGCGGAAATTGAAGCATGAAAGAAATTGCTAACTTCGAATATGATTTGGCGGCATTACCAGAAATGGCGTCACTGGTAATAGAGCTATTGAAACAAAGGAACATAGTGCTATTCATTGGAGAGGTGGGTGCCGGAAAGACCACACTTATCAAGGAGATTTGTTCACAACTACAGGTGTCGGATGAAGTTTCGAGTCCCACCTATGCATTGGTCAATGACTACGAATCCAGCCTCGGACCCATCTATCACATGGATTTATATCGCCTCAATTCTGCAAAAGAATTTTTTGAAGCGGGTATTATGGAATACCTTGAGTCAGGGAGCATCTGTTTTATTGAATGGCCCGATTTGTTGCTCCCATTTATTGAACCCTTTGAATACTTACAAATCGAATTGGGTCACCTTGAAGGCAGAAGGCGCATGATGATTAAAGGGTAATTTATTCTTGTTCCGGTAATGTAGAATCCAGCGTTGAAGCTGTGTCCTGCTTTGTTTCCTCCGTTTTGTTTTTCTTTGAATCAGAAGTAAAAAAACTTCGATTAAAAATTATAATGGAGGCTACACCTGTGGTAATGGCGGAATCTGCAATGTTGAAAACCGGACGGAAAAATTCAAATCTTTCACCTCCCCAAATCGGCAACCATTGGGGAAGGATGGTATCAACCATCGGGAAATACAGCATATCCACTACCTTGCCCTGCAATAGAGGTGCATATCCGGTGCCAAATGGAACAAGTTGTGCAAGTCCGCCATGGTAGTGTGATTCAGAAAAAATCATTCCATATAAGATACAGTCGATGATGTTGCCTACAGCTCCAGCTACGATAAGACTAAATGAAAATAGCAGTGATTTTTTTTCTCCCGATTTCCACAGACTGTACAGGATGTATCCCAGGAACCCCGCCATGATGATGCGGAAGGTACTTAAGACATATTTGCCGTTTACCCCGCCATAACTCAAACCAAAGGCCATACCTTCATTTTCTACAAACTGAATTCTGGCCCATGAAAAACCGAGGATGTCAAAACCGGCACCATATTCCATGTTGGTCTTAATCCAAAATTTGGACCACTGGTCAATAATCAATACCAGTACCACGGTGGTGAAAATAATAGCTTTTTTACTCAACGCAGATGTTTTAGAATAAGACGCAAAAATAGGAAATATTGTTGATGTTAAGGGACAATTCTCTTGAAGTTAAATATTTGTTAATCAATGGTTTTGGTTGTTCAAATGTGATGTATATCACCACAAGTCCCTGCGATTGCACTTAAATTTGGAAAATGTTACACCATCGTCTGGCATGGATGCTGTTGATATTATTTCAACTACAATTGGCTCCGGTAAGGGAACTCACTAAGCTGCCCATGCTTTGGATTCACTTTATGGAAGATAGCGATGGCCGGTCGTTTGTGGATTTTATTTACACCCACTACCAGCTGGAACAGGTGCCGGATGAAGATTGGCAGAAGGATTTGAATCTGCCTTTTAAGGATGGAAATCAGTATCATTTCCTGGATCTGGCTATATTAAATGAAGCCTTCGTACTTGAAACTACTATTGATAAGTCAAGCAATAAGATTCAATGGGGCAGACAACACTGGCTAATAAATACTGCCGTAATAGATATTTTTCATCCTCCCAATGGCTGAGTTTCGTTTCCACCCGACTTGATTTATTTTATTAAACTTTTAATCAATTACAATGAACGGAGCACACTGGCATCTGGTGTTAAATCATTTGCCTATCATCATACCCATGGCTGGATTAATCCTTTTGATGATAGCCATATTTTCGAAAAACCTTGAATATAGCAGAGCAGCTTATCTACTTTTTGTTGTGGGGGCATTGGCTACCCTTCCGGCCTTTTTAACTGGTGAGGGAGCCGAAGAAACCATCGAAGGGTTAAATGGCATAGATGAAGCCTTTATCCACCGGCATGAAGAGGCTGCAGAATTATTTTCTTTTACCAACTACGCACTGGGTTTGGTTGCCCTTATTGCATTTTGGGCTTCCTATTTCCGACAACAATGGAGCCAGTATATGAAATATTTGGTTTTAATGCTTGCCCTGGTTGTGCTATATACAGCCAAACAAGCTGGAACAACTGGTGGAGAGATTCGCCACACTGAAATTCGCGACAATACAGTTGTTGGGACAGGCAATGGTGGTGAATCACATGAAGAGGGAGATGACGATTGATTTTGATTCATAGCATTGACGATTGTATGTTGAAATAGATCAGGCAACTAACCGGACAAAATTATAAATCCGGTTAGTTGACCTGAATCTCAACCTGAAAACTAACTTTTCACCAAACTTTTATTGATAGTGCGTCATCATTTTTGGTAGCCTGAAAGTACCAAATTCGTTCTTGACGACCAATTGGTAAACATAGGATGCGGGAGTGAGATTTATATCACTGAGTCGGATTAACTCCACATAACTTCCTGCATACTTAAACTCTTCGATTACCGTTTTTACCTTTCTGCCTTGCAAACCCCATATTTCCAATGAAGTGTGTGAAGGGTATTTTAATTCAAATGCAATCGAAGTCGAATCTTTGAATGGGTTGGGATAATTTTGTTTCAATTCCAATACTTTTGCAATTTCGTTTTCGATGTGACCTACACCTGTAGTTCCAGTTCCCTGTACTGTTACTTCAAGATAGCTGTTGTAACCAGAAGTTGCAGTATTGGGGGTTAGTGTTGCAAGTTGTTGTGTATAACCATTGTTAAAAATATTGTCAGTTGAATAGGTAAGAGGGTCTGCTCCCTTTGTATAAATACCCGAGTTGGCAGCATATACAGCATTTTTTGCTGCAATGTCCCAGGTAAGTTGTGATACTGCAGAATACGAACTGCTCACCGCTACCTGAAAATGAATATGAGCAATTCTGCCCGAATACCAGCCTGGGAAAATGGTAATAAACTCTACCTCTCCATTGGCATCAGTAAATTGATAGCCTCTAAAGTTGATGGCATTAACATCTCCATTGTTATTATTTGTATTGTATCCTGAGTAAACCCCGTCTTTATCGCAATGCCAAATATTTACACGCACATTTTGCATGGGTTCACAATTGTTGGCACCTACAATGCGCAATTTCATATTGAGTTGTACACCTGATTTTCCATCTCTTATATCTTTCCTGAAAAATTTTGTGTTTTCAGTTAGGTCCAAAGGGAAGGGCCCTGCAGTTTCAGTAGGAATCAAAACACAGGTATCAGGAGGAAGAAGCCATTTTTTATGGGATGATCCTGAAATTTTGGGAAGGCTTAAAGCCAGTCCCGCCCATCCGGCGCTCTGTATAAATTCTTTCCTATTCATTTTTCTCTGATTGTTAATTAATAATTATTTAATGTTTTACAAACTTAATGGTTTGACTCATTCCTTGTCGGTCATAAATGAGGTAGTACAAACCAGGTGCGCAGAGGGATATGTCGATTTGCGAATGATTTGCACCCAATTCTATCGTACCCAAGCCAATGGGTTTACCCATGGAGTCCATCACCAGAATTTTATCCTTGCCTTCATTGATTGGATGTGAAAGCATGAGGTAATTAGTGGCAGGAACAGGATAGGCGTGAACCTGGATGTCAAAATTGGTTTTGATGCCTATAATCGAAGAGTAGAAAAAAGTGCCATCCAAATCAACAATTTTTAATCTATAGTAGGCGTGACCATACAATAGGCGATCCTTATCGATAAAGGTATATTCCCGGGTATTTTCCAGGTTTTGCACTTGTGACAATATCTTGCCTGCATATTCAAAATCTTCGCCATCTTCGCTGTATTCAATTTCAAAGTGACTGAAATTAACTTCTGATTCAGTCTTCCACCAAAGCAAAGCATCCTGGTGAAAAGCAGATCCATTAAAACCAAGTAAGGTCAGAGGCAATGCACCTGTTCCGGATACCGCCGCTTCATAATAAGATGAATAAGGACCAGAGCCACTTCCGTTCAAATTGCCTAATTGATAGGTTGACCAAGCACCGGCCGGAGATGAAAAAACATTGTCATTATCGGGATGGAGAGGATCTGCACCATACAAAGTGTAGGGAACCTGAGAAGTATACAGGACATTTTTTTCGGTAATAGGGAAAGTAAACTGGGATACCCTGTTTAAAATCCAACCCGAGGAACTGTTGGCTATACCTCCGGTATAAACTGCAAAATGGATATGACAGGTTCGACCTGGATACCAGCCCGGGAAGATAGTTGTAAAATTAACCTCGCCATTACTGTCTGTAAGTTGTGTACCTCTGCAATAAATGAGATTGGCATTGTTGGAAGGGGTATTTGACCCACTATGTCCATTGTTGGTGCCTCCGGTTGCATAGTGTGAATAAAATCCATGGGCGTTGCAATGCCAGACATCCACTCTTACTCCGGACATCACTCCACAATTGACATCTCCATTGATCCTTATGGTAAAATTGAGGGCTACGCCAGCCTGGCCATCATCAATGTCGCTTCTCCAGTACATAGTATCTCCGCTTGGCAAAGATGGAAATGGTCCCAATGTCTCTGATGGAACCAGTGTGCAAACTGGAGGCGAAACAAATGCTGAAAGCTTTTTGACTCCGGAATTGGCTAGCGGATACGAAAATCCCATTGCAGCCAACGACTTTAAAAAGTGTTTTCTGGTTAGTTTCATGTCTCTGATTTGGTCATAGATGTGAATATTTGAAAAGTGTACTCAAACAATGCCCTTTTTTTTTGAGAAATAATTGGCAACCATCATAAAGGTTACCTGCCAGATAATAATTGTAGAATGCTGCTCTGTACAAAAATGCTGATTTTTAGCTGTCAAAAACTCAGGAAATGGAAATGATTTACCAATACCGAATGAAAATTTCTTTGCATATTTAAAAAATTAGTAATTATGAATACTAACCTGTTAAGTCGGTTTATTCAGTAGTAATTTTTTAATGACTGCAATGAAAACGGCTAAAGTTATAGTAGATATATATCTAATAAATGCAGTATGTATTATTATTTTCCATAAAAGAGATCAAATTTTCCTTCTGTAATCTTAATGGATTTTTCGCATTTATCTTTACCAATAATGCAAAATGTCCCTTTCGTGTTTTGAATTAAAGAATCAAAGTCAGAAAGGAAGAAATTTTGATCCTGAAATGTATCTCAACCGTATTGGTCGGACATCTCCTAATAATTTTAATCCCCAAAAGAGAAGCAAATAAAATTCTCAATAAGTGTTTGTTAGATCCAGCTTATTTTTTTTAATGCCTTTATCAATATGCTGTAGCATCAATGTTGTTTTCATGTAATGGAAAGCCTTTTGTCCATGATAAATAACATTAGAGTGGGATATGGTATATACAAAATTATTGAATAAATATTTTTAAGATTTGATTTTCGTTTTGTTCCTTGTTTTCAAAACTAAGAATATAAATGCCTGTGCTGAGATTGGCTATGTCAAGTCTGCAATTTGAGTTTTGAAATGATTGCCTTGTAATGAATTTACCGCTGAGATCTGTCATCGAAAATTGCCCTTCGGAAAAACAAGATGTAAGGAACAATTCTTTACCGCTCTGTTGGCTGGTAGGGTAGCAGTCTTGTGTTTCATTGGTACTACTCGCAACCAAAACTTCAAAGCTGGCGGTTTTGGAGCAATTGTTGGCATCAGTAACGGTTACAGCATAAGTGCCTGCAGCCAAATTGGCTGGTGATTTTGTGGTGGATCCATTACTCCAATTGTATTTAAAAGGAGCAGTACCTCCATTAACGCCTAGTGTAATTTTACCATTGGCAACTCCTCCTGATTCAGGTTTAACTATACCTGTGATTTTGATGGAATCAGGTTGTGAGAGATTGATGCTGGCTGACTTTTTGATACCGTCTTCATCAGTAACCGTAACTGTGTAACTACCTTTTGGCAGATTTGTGACTGTGGCGGTAGTGCTGCCGTTAGACCACTGGTAGTTGTACTTTCCGATACCACCAGTAAAATTGGCTTTCAAAATCCCTGTAGAATCACCATGACATTTTATTGTTTGAGAAATGACAATGTTTCCTGATAGTGGCTCGAACCTGTTGTAAATAAACAGTTGCCGATCGCCCGTCATTTGTTCTGCTTTAAAGATGATGTCGCTGGTTCTTAGTTCCATAAAATCGGTGGGCAGGGATGATTTGGCCTCTACCGGATTGAGATCAACCAATAGTTTTGTGGTTTCCAGGGTTCCTTTGCTAGTGAAAATTTCGGTATGGGTTTCGAAATCTTTATAAGCTACGATGAGGAATTCTTTGCTAAAAGGACGCAGATATTGACTGCCTCCACTCGTACTTGTTGTGAAAGTGCCGATGGTAGTTGTGTTTTCAACCGTACCATCGGTCTTTACCAGTAAGAGGTCGTCTACATCATTTGCCAGTACATAGGCATGCTCCTGCCATTTGATTACGGAATAGGGTGTTCTTTTGATGAAATAATTGAGGTCTTTCAATACAGTAGTACCAATATCCGTTCCATCACTCACCCAAATGTCATCTTCATTTGTGCCTCCATTGAGGGTAAAAATGGCTTTGTTGTTTTCCAGTAAAACCAAGGCATTGGTCGACTCATTTAGGTTTTTTACAAATTTGGTGTTTTCGGGGGTGCCATCAGATTTCCAGAGCTGATCGCCAAAGCCAAGTTGCATGGTGAAATAGAAGCCCTGGGCGTTGGTTGCCACATTTGTACACAGATTGGTTGCTCCCTGCTCATCCAGCAATTTGACCATTTGTGTGCTTGAGGCAGTTCCAGAAGTCTCCCATAATTCAGCCCCTTTGAATACATCTGATTTAGCAAAAAAGTAAACTTTATTATTAAATCGGAAAAAATCACCGGGATTCGAACTGGCCGAACCTACGGCAATTTCTTTCAACATTTTGGTGCCAGTTGCTGTGCCATCACTCACCCAGATTTCATTTCCAAATCCTGGGGTAATGGCACCAAAATATAAATATTGACCATCCGAAATCAGCTCACTAAATGCGGTACTCGATATAATACCTCCGGCAGGATTGATATCTTTCACCATTTTTGTGCCATCCGTAGTCCCGTCTGAGGTCCAAAGTTCAAAACCATTGGCACCATTGTTAGCAAAAAAATACAATTTACCCTTGTGTTCTGTAAAGTTGGCATACTCTGCTGAAGCTGTACCTGGTCTTATGTCTTTCACCATTTTTGTACCTGTTTCTGTGCCGTCGGTTAACCATAACTCTTCACCTTCGGCAGCCGTAGTGGCGGTAAAGAAATAATAATTGCCAGCTACTCCCACCTTGCCGTCTATGCTGTTCTTAAGCTTAATTTCTGTTGGAAAATTTGTTATTTTACTTACCTGGGCCTGCAAAACGAAAGGCATTAGGATGCATAAAAGTAAGTTAACTTGAGATTTCATTGGAATTGAGTTTGCTGCGAAAATACTAAAAAATCCTGCGACGGATGCGTGATTTCCAACAGTTTTACACACTCGATCTTCAATGGAATAATATTTTGATTTCGCTCTTTTTTGTAAATTTTTCCAAATAATATTTGGTTATTTTAAAAGTAATATAAAAACTATGAAGTTAGATTAGCTCATTTTAGTTTGCCTATATTAAGTTGTAAAGCAGCTTGCATTCATTAAATCTGAATAAATAGCTTTTCTATATTTAAAAGTAATAAGCTACTGACACAAGGCTGTCACCATCAGCAACTAACTTTGATACATAAAAACAGGTAAAATGGAAAAATTGGATTTATCAAAAAAGTACAGGTCGTATTATCAAGCAAAAACTACGGTTGAAGAGTTGGTAATTGAAGAGGCGGGTTATCTCGCTATTGAAGGCAAAGGAGATCCTTCTGCAGCTGAATTTTCTAGGAACATTGAGGCATTGTATGGCATCGCCTATGCTATAAAGTTTTTGTGCAAAGATCAGGGCAATGATTTTGTGGTTCCAAAGCTGGAAGGGAATTGGTGGTATGATGAAAATAAGTATGCTAGATTGTCACCTGAGCATGCTGCGCTGGAAGTCCCTCGCAGTGAATGGCAATATCAACTAATGATTCGCATGCCGGATTTTGTTTCCAAAAAATCATTTGAAGAAGGACTTAACCGGGCATTTGCCAAAAAAGGAAATGAAAAAATGAAACAGGTGCAGTTGATTTCATTCGCTCCAGGTAGATGTGTGCAGATTCTTCATACAGGTCCCTTCCGGGATGAACCGACCTCATTGGCCAGGATTATGGAATATATGGATCAGCACGGCCTGGTAAAAAATGGCAGGCACCACGAGGTTTATCTATCCGACTTCCATAAAGTAGAAGAGCAAAAATTGAAGACGATATTGAGGGAGCCGGTGAATTAATTTGAAGGAAATATTACCCCATCTCTTCTCGCCAGGCGCCCAATCTTATTTTTTACAAATCCGGGTGTTTGGCCACCATCGCCTTGTAATAATTAATCGTAGGGCGCGACAAAAGGCGGGACAGGGTGGGGTAGGCAAAATCCCATTTTGGAGACATAGAGCGGTAACGGAAATTTTGCTTCTGAGCAGCCAATTCACACAGATTAAATATTTCTTGGTTTTTCTTTTTCAGGTGGTCTCTGATGGCTTCAATGTCTTCTAATGATCGGGGCTCACCTCCCAACTCATCCAAAACTTCATTGTAATTGACCTTATAAGGCAGTGTATAGATGTAGACCCTGATGTTGCGTTCTTTAGCCATCTCACTATAATAGGTCTGCAGGTGATTGGCCAGACGGTCTGTGTTGAGCACTCCCTTGCCGATGGAAGCGTAGTCGCTTTCGCCGTCAATCTTAATGTTAATGCCTTTGGGGAAATATTTATCCAGATGGGTGGAAATATAATTTTCTTTTGAATTGGCAATGATGATGAGTTGATCTTGAGCCAGGTTAAAGCACAAAGAATCGGTAAGGCGACAGCTGTTATCTCTGAATATTTTTTGTGCATAATCCCTGAAATTCATCAAGGATAGTAAGCCGCTGTTTTCAAAATACCCACCGTCTATGAAGTGCCCCAGTCCCTCAATGGTGGCTGTAGCACTAAATAGTGGAAATCTCTCAGTCGTAGAAATGGCCTCCATGAAGGGCAGGGTTTTGTGCGGGTCTAGCTTTAAGATATTGGTTGACCCCGGAATCACTTTGGTCAAATCACCTACCCTGGCCGAAACAGCCACCCCATAATTTCCTGAAGATTTGGTAGTGTTGGTTATCAGTACGGGATAGTAATGGTCTTTAACATATTCGCTCCAATATTGGTCATAGGGAGTCTGATCGAGAGGGGCCAATGCATCCTGCTTAAGTATTCTCCAGTAATTGAGCATGCCCGTGATGGATCTGTCGCGCAGCCATGGTTTTTTATTGATGGGCACCTGGTCACGGCCCAATAAATAGGCGAGGTCGGTACTTACAAAGTTATAAGCCCCTATGGCATCCATCACACTGCCGGCATCAACCCCTGCTTCTTTGGTGGCCGCAAAGTGAAAACCCAGTCCAAGCATTCCTCCTGATACTCCCGACATAGCCACGGTTTGATGGATGAGACCACCTTCAATGGTGGTGTCGAGTTTGTTGAGCATTAAAAAATTGAAATAGGTGGCCCGCAGCCCTCCTCCCCAACTGGAAACATAATATTTGACAGGCAGCTGACAGGCTTTTTCTTTTAAGAAATCATCCAGCGAAATGATCGACGATTCATCCGCTTCCGGCACCTGGTTGAGGTGGGATATTTTGCTCTTCTCTGACATAAAATACTGCTGAAACGCAAAATACGCAGCTACGGGAAGGATGGAATAAATAGCAGTTAGTGCAAGCGTTTTTTTCCACCTGGTTTTTAATTCCAGAAAGTGTTCGTAGGCATAGGCATTGTATTTCACCAAAATGACAATTGTTCCATAAACCAAATGTAAATAGACCATCAGGATGACGATGGGACTGATGCGCCAAGCATAGTGCGGACAATGCGCCAGCAAAAAGATAACCAGGGCGGCCAGTCCTGAATATTTTATGAAGACAAGTTTGGATTGATAATTGTTGAGTGAAAATTTCCAATTGTTGAGCTTATCATTAAAATAGTTGAATCGTTTTTTGGATTGCAACTTGTTTTCCTGATCGATGATCTTCTTTTCGTTGCTCGCAGTTTTAGTCATTATGTGGGATAGACCTGTAACCAGGAAATAGGCAACCGCTGTCCAAAATGTGGTCCAGTACCAGCCATGTAAGTGTGAAAATACAAAAAGCAGCATGCCCAAAATCACTGAAAACCACTTGGCCAGCCACAGAACAAAAGTATAGATGGTGAGATAGTCGTCATTTATTTTCTCCAACAACCACTTGTGCAGGATTCTGAGCAACAATGGCAGTGTGAATAGTGTAATAATGGCTTTTGTGGTAAGGGGCTGACCATAATATTTTCCATAGGTAAATAGCAGGCAATATACCATAGAAAGGTAAAGTGCTCCCCCAATAAATTTTCGATAGGGTGTGAAGTTGTTGTCATTTTTATTGTATTCCAGCAGCGCATCGTTGCCTTTAATCTGATGCAACTTGTTCTTATCAAAATAGGTAATGCCGAACTTCAATATATCGGTATACATGCTCCAACTTTCGGGTTTTGACTGACCATCGGAAGCTTTGAAATAGCGATGGAATAAATAGACAGGGTAATGTGAAAGGATGGTGTAGAGCACATACATCCAAAAAATCACCATGCTTGTTTGAAGTGGATTGTCGAGCATGTCGATGATCAGAGATGCTCCTTGTTCCATTTTGGTAAGCAGAAAAATGATAATCACCATAATGGTTATGCTGATCCATAGGGCTTTCAAATAAAGTCGGGGTCTGTAATTTTTTGAATCTGCACTTATTTGCATTTGGAATTTCCGGTAATTGGCCCAAAGAAACCAAATGATGAGTAAAATATAGAACCCTGTTTTGGCAAAGGCCAGCCATTCTAAAATACTGTGGTAACTACTTGGGAAGGTATAAAATAGCAGATACAGGGTATTCTCTGCCACATCCAGTCCATAGGCTGTGAGAAAGCAGACTTTGATAAAAACACTATTTCGCAAAAAACTAAAATAAGTATGCTGCACCAAAGCTGATTGTCGCATATAGGTAAAAACAACAGAGTACATCAGGTAGAGCAGGCAGGCAGCCCAGATCAGATCCAAAAAGAAAAAACCAAAAAACAGTACTTCTTTTCCTGAATTTTGAATCTCCTGAACACAGTATGCCCAATGATTCCATTTTTCAAATTGAGGATGGGCTATGTATTCATCGATGTAAAAAAAGTGATTGAGCAGCTGAATCAGTGGTGTTAATAAGAGGAATGTTACCAACGCAATCCGTCTGAAATAGGGAGAAATAGAAGACAAAGCAATCATGGCGGTAATTTTGGGTAAATGTAAATGAAAATGATGGTCTTGGGTCTATAACTTTTGTTATAAGAGAAAATGCGTTGATGCCTTTAACCTTGGATTTGATAATTTGGTCTTGTTTTAGGAAATAGTACAATATAAAGTGATTTTTGAATTATTTTTAGTTTAAAGTAGATCAAGTGAAAGGTATTTAATATGTATAAAAATTATAAATTCAGGGTTTTAGATAAAATTAATAAATTATATTTCGATTTTATATGCTCTTTGTTTATCTTTAAAATGATAAATACGAATGATCATGTCGAGAGTTTTTTTTCTGTTTACAATCATTTATTTTACCGCGCTGCCTGTGATGAATGGGCAGAAATTATTGGAGGTACGTCAGTGGTCAAAATATTTTGAGTCAAATGATAATCTATTCATTGATACAGATGAAGATCAGAATTTGTATGTAGCAGGCACAAACTCTAAGGTATTTGATTTCGATTTTGGCCCGGCAACAGTTAATAGCAGCCTAAATGGTGCATACTTTGCAAAATATGATAAAAATTTCAACCTTTTATTTTATCATTCATATGAGGTTAATGCAAAGTTTACTGAGATAGATATAAAATCTGATGTAATATACCTTGCAATAACCTATGGAGACAATGCAGTAGTTGAGACCATTGACCAGAAGACCAGTCAAAGATTTTCATTGTTTTCTTTTTCTGCCAGCAATTCAGCGAAAATATATTCAATTGCCAAAGATTCGAAAGGCATTTATTATTTCGCAGGGGCTGTAGGTGGTTTTTGCAAAATTTACGGTGTAGATGCCAATCAAATTGGTTCTGGTGAGAACGGCATCCTTATTCGATTTGATCCCAAATTCAATGGTAAATTTTGGGTAAGGAGATTTACCAATTGGGGGTATCCGGGTGATAACAAAGATATAGATGCCAATATTGTTTTTTTGAATTCTGATAATGAAATTGTAACCATAGGTAATAGTGTAATTGCTACCTATGTATATGAGCAAAAGAGTATTGAAAACCAAAATTCTGCAGGTTTCATAGCAAAATGTGATTCTACTGGCAATTTTAATATTTTGAAGCCAGCCTATTATGTGACAAATGAAGCGGGTACAAAGGTCGGATTAGAAGAATTGAAAGGCATAAAATTTTTGTATGATCGTTACGGCATTGGAAAACTCAATGCTAATTTGAATGTAAACTATTTAAAGTTTCCTTTTCAATCTGGCAATGGATTTGGTCTTAACCCACAACTGGTTTTTGATAAAAAATCAATATTTTTCAGCGGTAGTGGCCTTACTGTCGAAATAGCCAATGAGAAACTTAGAAATTTTAATAACCAAATTTATCACCATATTGTGGGAGAAATGGATGAAAAATTGTCCCTGATTTGGTATCAGCATATGTTGCCTTACACCCGCATCTTTGAAACCAAAATGTTGCCTTGGGGAGAAGATAAAATCTTGTTTACAGGACTATTTATCTACGACACGGATGTGGATCCTTCTCTGGATGGAGTTGTCAAATTAAAAAGCAGCAATGGAAACCGGTTTTTCGCAATTTATGACGTAAGTTGCCGGCGGTTGAATCTCAATATTGTCGAAATCAAAGATATTAGTTGTGAAGATTCTACAGGTCAAATTAAGGTGATTGCTACCAGTCCTTTTGGAAATGTGAATCTGTTTCATAATGATGAGTCTTTGGCTCAAGGACAAACCAATATCCCAGTGGCAAGCCCCGGCATCCATAAAATTTCTGCTCAAGACTCTTTTTGCACCCAGGTTAGAGAAGTTTATGTACATGGCCCGGAGAAAGGTACGGCGAAACCGGGTATTTCACTATTTCCCGGTGGGACAAGAGCTGGAATGGAGTCTTATTTAAACATAGATATCTACAATTTGTCATGTACTCCTCAAAATGGAAAATTGAAACTTGAAATACCAAAATTTTACAACTTTGTCGCTGCTAGTCTACCATACACCATACAGCCAAATGGACAGTTTGAATTTGACATCCAGGGTGTAATATTCAATAAAGATTCACGGCTTCTTATTAAATATAGAATAGATGGCACTGCACCTGGAGGAGAGCAAGTATGCTGGAAAACATCTTATGTGGATAGTGAAAATGAAATTATAAGTCAATTTCTGTGTCAGACAATCACCAATAGTTTTGATCCCAACGACCTGCACGTTTTTCCCGGTGGTAGGTGCGAAGAAAATTATATACTCAATGATGAAAAAATTGAATATCTAATCAATTTCCAAAATTTGGGAAACGACTCCGCTTTTCATGTTAGTATACTGGACACATTAGATGGTCAATTAGACAAAGCTAGTTTTTACTTACTTGATGCGAGCCATAAAGTAAGCGTTTCTTTCTATGACAGTATTTTGAGATTTGACTTTAAAGATATAAATCTGCAGGCAAAAGTCGTAAATGAGCAAAAGAGTAAAGGATTTGTCAGATTCTTGATTAATCAAAAACCAGGAATTCCAGTAGGTACCAAGTATGAGAATCGGGCCCACATATTTTTTGATTTCAATAAAGCGGTGACCACAAACGATGTGTTTAATACCCTTGTAGATGAATTACCATCATGTATTATATCTTCAATTGAGCCTTTTGACGGAGATACGAAGTACAGTATATTCCCAAATCCAACTTATGATCAGATTTTAATAAAAAATTTATCTGGTCTGAGTTTGGTGAGCTGTTACAATGACAAAGGGAATTTGGTATATCGCTGTCAGGCAGCTGACTTAACATTGATACCTGTTTCACATTGGCAAGAAGGCATGTATTTTATATCGGTAAAAGAGTCGACAGGGAAAGTTACTACACACAAAATGTTGGTTGTTAGGAATTAATAATGTTCTTTATTGGAAGCACTGGTTTTCAGATTTACTCGTAAGATGACTAAAGTCATTGTTAATAGCGATAGATATTAATTAGATTAAGTCTAAATAAATTTTATTTTTTCAAAATCAGGTCTTACTTTTGGGCTTTAATTAGAAACATTCTAAATAAGCCTTATGTCTAAATATACATTTCTTCTTACCCAAAGCAGAAAATTAACTATTGTAATTCAATTGGTTATGCTTGGTTTTGCACTCCAGGCACAAACGATAACCGGAAAAATTGTGGATGGAGAAGGCCAGGCCGTTGTTGGTGCCCACATCATTGCCCTTCATTCATCAGTAGCTACCATTTCAGATTGGGATGGTCGATTTCAAATCCAATTATCGTCTCCAACCGATAGCCTGGAAATTACAGCAATGTCGTTTCAAAAAGTAAAAATTGCCTGCATTTCCACTGAAGAATTAAAAATTACACTCATCGAAAAGCCAGTACAATGCCCGGAAATTTTAATATTGGGAAAAGCAGACAGATTGTTTACCAAAACGCCGGGTTCTGCCACCTTCATTCCTACAAGAGAAATGCAACGCATCAGTGCGCTCTCAGGCAATGAAGTTTTGCGACGCAGCCCGGGGGTTCACGTCACTGATGAAGAAGGTATTGGGTTGCGTGCTAACATTGGCATCAGGGGACTTGATCCCGATAGAAGCAGGACCTTATTGGTGATGGAAGATGGTGTACCGGTTGCCCTTGCTCCCTACGGTGAACCCGAGATGTATTATACTCCACCCATCGATCGTATGTCGGGAGTAGAAATCCTCAAGGGTTCCGGACAGATTTTATATGGACCACAAACCATCGGTGGTGTGCTCAATTACCTTACCAAAACGCCACCGGCAGAAAGAGAAGCCAGCATTAAAATTCAAGGCGGTAGTGGCAATTATTACAACGCGCTGGGACAATATGGCAATCGGTTTGGCAATACGGGCATTTATGTATCCTTTTTAAAAAAGGGCGCAAGCAGCATAGGCAGTACCCGATTTGGTGTTACCGATGTAATGGCAAAAATGGATGTAAAATTATCGGACAAATCTTCCATCCTGATCAAAGCGGGATTTTACAATGAAAGCTCAAATGCCACTTACATAGGTCTCACCCAAACCATGTACAACGCCGGTCATCAGGATTTTGTACGCATGGCACCCGATGATCAACTCAGTATTCGCAGATATAATCTAAGCCTCCTTCATCAATACCGTATATCAAATGAAGTAAAAATATCTACCACGGCCTTTGCCTATACCACTGCCAGAAACTGGAGGCGCCAGGATTTTATATCCAACCCTGCAGACAATGCTAAGCCAGCCAACTGGACAGGAGTGACCTGGGGAGACGATTCCGTTGCCGGTGGTGCAATTTACATGAGAAACAGCACAGGCAATCGCAACCGACAGTTTGAAGTTGCAGGTATTCAAACAGGACTGGATGGCAATTACAAATTTTTAAACATGGATCATGAGTGGAAGGCAGGGGTAAGGTATATTTATGAAAAAGCCGATGAACAGCGCATCAACGGCACTTTATACAATGCGGCATCGGGTGCACTTACCGAAGATGAAGACCGCCTCGGACACGCCTTAAGTGCCTATGTGCAGCAAAGCACCAAAATACAATCCAATCTAACCTTCCATGCAGGGCTTAGGTTTGAAAATTTTGAATATGAAAGACAAATATTTAGAAGGGCATTCAGGATTGGCAGCCAGAATGTAATCAGGGATACCTTTGTAGCCAATGGCAGAACCGTACAGAGTTTAATTCCGGGGGCAGGATTCAACTGGAAGCTAAAACCGCAGTTCACCATTTTTGGAGGAGTTCACAAAGGTTTTGCCCCACCTCGCACAAAAGATGGCATTTCAGATACCGGCATCGTATACGAATTGAAAGCAGAGCAAAGCATCAACAGCGAATTGGGTTTTCGCACCCGGCTGGTGAAAGGTTTACAATGGGAGATGACAGCTTACCACATGGCTTTTTCCAATCAGGTTATACCAGTGTCAGAGAGTAGTGGCGGAACAGGAAGTGGCCTGGTCAATGGGGGAGAGACCTTACACCGGGGCATCGAAACCGCACTTGTTATGGATATATCCAGGTGGTTGAATTGGCAAAAACTATCTGTGGTGGCCGATGTCAATGCCAACTGGGTGGATGCCCGTTTTAAAGGAGATCGCACCAAAGAGGGCAAATCCATCACAGACAACAGAACCCCATATGCCCCTGAGTGGCTGGTCAATGGAGCCCTTACCCTGGAATGGATCAATGGCCCCGGGTTGCGAATTTTGGCCAACTATACCGGCTCACAATTTGCAGATGAATTGAATACCGTTGAGGCAAGTGCAGATGGAAGGATCGGACAAATTCCTTCGTTTTATACTTTTGATGCCAATGCGTACTATACGATGTCAAAAATAAGGACCACCATTTCATTAAGTGTCAAAAACCTCACTGATGAAAGATACATAAGCAGCCGCAGACCCCAGGGCATCAGAGTAGGTTTGCCAAGGTGGATCGGCCTTACCCTGGAGCATAAGTTTTAGCAAAAAAATATTGTCCGCATGGCGTCAAAAATTTGTGAATAAAAGCTGAGAAATTGCAATAATTGAGTAGTTTTGAGGACGGTCATCGATATTGTCGGTTTCCGTCCTCTTTTTTTGAAAAATAATTGCTAATGAAAAAATATTTCAACACCCTCGGTTTTTTAATTTTAACAGTCATTGGCTGTTTTGGACAGGTGCAGATATCGGATGTGCAGAATGTTTCACTTGTTGATTATTCCAACAGAAGATTCATAACTACTCCTAATAAATTGTTATTAGTTGAAATGCTTTCTAATCAGACCAAGATTTTTGAGATAGAAGAAGGAAGTGCTACTAAAATTCAGGAATGGCAGTTTGATCCATTGGATGAAGTGAGGGTTGAATTATCTGATGGATTAAATCTATTAAATCTCTGCTTTTTGCAGGGGGATACCTTATTTGAAGTATATACAAGATCGGTCAATGCAACCTCCATAAATACAGGCAAATTGTTGGCCAGATATGAATTTCCTGATTCTATCAATCGTATAATGAATGTTGAACCTACAATTAACAAGAGTGGATGGATTGTTACATCAACAGATAGAAATTATATCAATCATGTTGGCTTTTTCAACTTAGATTCTATTAAATATTATGACCGTCAAATCAAAGATGGATTTCGTATAGGTGATCTTGTATTTAAACTTCAAAATACTACCCTTATTTCAGAAAATATTATAACTGGAGAACTTAGTAATTATTACTCAAATGAGGTTACAAGATTTAATACTTCTTCAAATAAAACTCAACCCTATCTTTGGATAAGTCTTTTAAATAATAAGCACTATTATATCGATGCCAATCATGGAACACGTGAAATACCATGCAACATTCCTGCACAAACTGCATCATTGTTTTGGAGTGACTCCCTTCTTTTTTTTAATATACAAACTTCTCCTTCATACACTTTTCAAGTAGTCAATACAAATACATGCCAAGTTGTTAGTAGTGGTTTAGCCCAGGGATATATGAACTTGTACTCACTTATGACCCCATCCCAAAATTTTGTATGCTATACTGTATTCGGTTCTCCTACAAGTGATGGTTTTCATTTCATTTATAATATTGCGCAAAATAAATGGGATAAATTTTCAATCAATGGAGATGATTGTTATGCACTGACTCAGCAGTTTGTAGATGACAGGATATTTGTGTTGGGCATTGACAGGATGTTATTAACTGGACAAGTGGCAGGATTCTATGAAATTGATTTTAAAAATAATTTTGTAGTAAATCACAAGTTTTATGATCAATCAGATGACGCATTTCCAGTACATTTCGCTATACACCCCGTATCAAAATTAGTTTACATTACTACACGATCTATAAAAGGGAAGAGCGATTTATGGGTGCAGAAAGTAAAAGCAAAAACACCCGAAAAAATTGGTACATTTCTAACATCTAAAAATTCAGGTATACCTACCATTATTAGCCAGCTGATTCACAACGATAAAATTTATTACTCCACGCCTGTTGGTATATTTACCTTAGACGAAACAAGCAACATATTTTTGAATGATGCAATTAACTGCTCGCCCTTTGTGCAAAAGAACAATTTTATTTATGCTATAGTTCAAAAAGCTGATAATGTGTATGGATATCTAAAAATTAATACGGATAACCAGCAAATTACTTTTAAATCCTTCCAGGAAGCTCCAAATTTAGTAAGGAGTTTTGCCATTGAAGGAAAGGCTATAGTGGCTGGTGATAATTTGGACGGCGGATATTTTGATCTTGCCAAAGAAAAATTTACCAAGTTTAAATACAATGGCAATGAACTCCAAATTTTTAATGTAATTGTGAGTAAAGATAATGTACTATTTCATGGCGTAAATCAAGGCCAAAGAGAACTTTATCTTTGGAATGCAGCTTCAGGTGAGATCAAAATTGTACCAGGTTATGCGAATTTGTTTCCACACGCCCTGCCAGATTATGAGGGGGGATACTACCTTTTACCTGGCAATCAAGGATTTGGAGACAAATTGAAAAAGATGAATTCCAATGGAGATATAAAAGACGTTACCACTATTGGGGCTGGGCCATGGTATTATTATCTTCCGGAAAATGGCCTTGCCGGGGATGTGCATACTTTCCCTTTTCCCGGTATGAATGAAGTAATTTTCATTTCAGAAAAAAATGGAAAAATAAATGATGTAAGAATTCCTTTCAAAAACACCCTGTACTATGAAAATTTCTATTGGCAGGAATTCGAGGAAACGGTGGTTGTAGAAACTTACTTCAATAATAAATATCATACCTGGGTGTGGAAGTATGACGAACCACCTACTGATATAACACCTAATGGAAGAGAAGATCGACTGGTTAGTGCAATGATGCATGGCGATTCGGTGGTTTTTGTTTATTTTAACAAGGAAGAATCCAAAACTTTATTTGCCTTATACAATACCCTCGATAAGTCATTGATGGAAACGGGGTATTTGGAATCATATTATCAAGCACCACTAAAACCTGTGTCATCTTATTTTTTTGATGGAGGTAATTTTTACTTTGCCATAAGCACAACCGACTTCGGTGAAGAAATGTGGTCGTATGAATTAAACGATCAAAGTCTGGAATTGGTGAAAGATTTTTCTTTGGGATCAACTAACGGAAATCCGGATAATTTTGTACATTTTAAGGATAATATTTTGTTTATAGCCAATGCTTCTGATGGTTCCAGGCAATGGTTTAAACTTAGACAAAGTTCTGGATTGACAATTGAAAATAATAATAATGAAATCAGTGTTTTATACCCCAACCCTGCACTTACTTATGTAAAGGTCAATGGCAATGCTAAGCAATTAAATATTTATGACATCAACGGCCACATCAGACATTCAGCTAACAATCTCCGTGAGGGAGAAATCATTCAATTGACAGGCATTGAGTCTGGTATTTACTTGGTGACGATAACTACTGAGCAAGGGGGGCAAGTGGTGTCAAAACTGATTGTAGGGAAGCTATAAGAAGTCAACCCAGAACTATTTTGTTTGATTAATCTAGAGCCGGATGCCTCAAAAGTTCCGGCTTTTTTTATATTTGTTCTTCACTGACCATAAACTTATCTTTTCATATGAATCGCCTGTTTTTTTTCATTTTGTTGTTTTTCATTTCCAATGTTCTTTCCGCTCAGATCACAGAAGTGAGGACCTTTAATTTTGACTCCTCCAGCAAAAGAGATACCATGATCGATTTTCCTGACATAGAGACGGAAAAAATCATTATGCTGTACACCATGCGCTGCAAAGATGGACTGGTTTCTACTGGTACAGATCGCAACAAGGGCTGCGGAGAATGGGATTATTCCTGTAATACTTTTGTAACCGATTCCAGTCGGATTGATTCGAGCCTTGCTACAGCTCCTTCTCACATCATCAGCAATTTTTCGGGCAATTTTTTCAATTTTGTAAACCTGCCCACCTATACCTATATCCAGCGGGAATTAAAAAATGTAGTTGAAACAGGCATTACGGGAGAAACGAAGAAGACGGTCGGCAATGGTGTTTTGCCTGTAATTATGGGCAATACACAGGCTGCTGCACAAAGGCAGCTTTATCTTTTTACCAAAGAAGAATTGGCATCCTTTGGCGGAAAATTGGTAGCCATAGAACTCGAAGTAAAAAAAGGAGGAGGCAGCCTGTCTTATTTCAGAATCAGGCTAGCAGAAACGGATGCTACAACGGTTGCCGGTTACTATGATCCTACAGCATCAACCACCGAAGTTAAATATGAAAACATAGCAATACCTGCATCAGGCGTTCTTCGTTTGCCTTTTTATTCGCCATTTACCTGGTCTGGCAGCAAAAACTTACTGGTAACATTTGATTATGTGAGTGAAGGCAACGACATCGAATTGGCAGGTCACCAAATCCAGATCGAACGCACAGCGATAAGCAATCAGGGTGATCAATTTTGGAAATCAGATGGCAGCTCAGGTTTACAAATTCCAACGGATGAAGCACAGGCCATCAGAGATGAAATCACCATTGCCTTCTGGTCTTTTGGCAATTTTGCAGTACTTCCGGCCAATACTGCTGTGCTGGAGGCAGTCGATGACAACAACAACAGGCAGTTGATGATCCACCTGCCCTGGAGTAATTCCAATGTTTACTGGGACTGTGGCAATGATGGTACCGGCTACAATCGCATCAACAAAGCTGCACTCAACCCAGAGTTTGAGGGCAAATGGCATTTCTGGACCTTTACCAAAAATGCAGTTACAGGATCTATGAAAATTTATCTGGATGGAGTGCTTTGGCATTCAGGTACAGGTATGACCAAAAAGATAGACATTAAAAAAATGCGATTTGGGGGATCCCTTGACCGATCACTGCACTATCCCGGCTTTCTGGATGATCTGACCATCTGGAACAAAGAACTCGATGTCAATGCAATTAAAACGTTGATGTTCAACAGGCTGGATGGCTCGCACCCCAACTACCTCAACCTATTGTATTATTACCATTTTGATCAAAACCAGGGATTAACCATTGATGATGCATCCTTCCCATCTACACAGGCTGAGTTCAGCAATGCTCCAGCTTTCGAGGCGTTTCTGCCGGGGCAATTGTTCAAAAACTACAAGGCAACTGCATTCAGGCCCAATACTACCTTTATAAAAGGAAATATCAATGTTGATGTGAATGAAATTGTAGTCAGAGATTCTATAGCAAATGTGGCCCACCAGGTACGAACCTTTTATGTAGAAAACAATAACCTCCGTGAAGGCACAACTTTGCATTTATGGGAGGCCGGAGAATATCCTGTTTACGATGAAAATGGCGAGCAGGTTGATGTTGTTTTTACAGAGGCGGATAGTTCTATTTTTATCGAAGACCTTATTTACTACCAGAAGCGTCCTATGAAGTTTGAACTCATGAGTTTTGTCACTCCCTACGGCATAGGCCTGGATCTGGGCCTGGAGGGTAAAACCTGGCATTTTGATGTCTCAGATTTTGCTCCTATCCTAAAAGGCCGCAAAAGGATGACCATGGAATTTGGAGGTCAAAACCAGGAAGAAATGGACATTCGCTTTTTGTATTATTCCGGAAAAGCACCCCGCAAGGTATTGGACATAAGACAAGTATGGCCGGTTAATGCAGTAGGCTACAACAGCATCCTTTCTAACAATAGTTTTGAGAAGCGACAAGTACAATTTAATTCATTAACCCAAAGTGCCAAATTGCGCTCTGCTATTACCGGGCACGGGCAGGAAGGTGAGTTTATTCCTCAAACCCACTTTATCAATGTCAATGGTGGTAATACAGAGTGGTCATGGCAGGTTTGGAAAGAATGTGCCGATAATCCGGTTTATCCCCAGGGAGGTACCTGGATCTATGACCGTGCAGGATGGTGTCCTGGTGCCGCAACAGACGTCAGAGAATACGATGTTAGCCCCTATATTTCGAATACCGGTATGGACATTGATTATGGCATCAATACCGCACAAGGCGACAGTCGGTACATTGTCAATACCCAATTGGTAGAATATGGGCAGGCAGAATTTAACGTCGATGCTGCGATTACTAAAATTGTGAGACCCAGCATGGATATCGAACACCAGAGATTCAATCCAATTTGTATGCAACCGGCCATTGTGATTCGCAATGGTGGCAAAGAAACGCTTACAAAAATAATAATTGAATACGGTACCGATAACCAGATCCTGGGACAACACGAATGGACTGGCAATCTTCAATTTATGCAGACGACCCTGCTTGATTTACCTGTTTTGTCACCTTCAGCTTGGTCGGACTCAGGAACTTTTTTTGCAAGAATAGTCGAGGTCAATGGTGTAAATGATGAATATGTATCCAACAATGAATTGACAAGTTCGTATACTTCTGTTAGCCGTCATACATCCAATATCATCATTGATATGCGAACCAATGGCGCTGCCAATGAGACCTCATGGGTTCTCACAGATGTGGATGGCAACATTATCAAACAAAGAAAAGGGGCCTTGTCTCCCAATAAAGATTACGCCGATACCATCAGGAACTTAAATGGCTGTTACTTACTCAAGATCAGTGATACAGGCGATGATGGTATCAGTTTTTGGGCCAATGGAGACGGCACAGGTTATCTGGGCATACGCAGCATCGGTCAACCTGTAAAACAATTTAACGGAGATTTTGGTAAGGAGATCAATTATCAGTTTATAGCCTCCAGTCCTTCGGGTAATAATGAAGAAATTCAGGTAAGTGCTGAACTCAGTGTCTACCCCAATCCTGCCAACCAGTCGATTGAGTTGGAATGCAGTGGCATCAAAGAAAAGGGAAATTTGTATTTGATGGACAGCTATGGAAGATCAAAATTAGTGGGTCAACATACAGGAGAATTGAACTCAATTTACCGGTTTGACTTGACTGACTTTCCTGCTGGTCCTTATTTTATTCGTTTTGTAGGGATTAAAAATGTAAAAACCATTGGTTTTGTAAAAATATAATAAAGAATCCAACAGAATTTAACTGTGCGATTTGTTGAATTAGGATTATAGACAAAGATATTTTTTTCTTAGCGGGTATTGGGTGGTTTAAATATTAAATTCAAACCTATTTGGAATCCGATGTAAAAAAAGAAAGGAGATAATAGCAACAATGCGATGCTCTTATCTACCTTTCTTTGTGATGCATCAATAGAATCAATGCATTAGCTATAAGTGCAAATTTTATCGAAGTATGGTAATGGTGCCTGCTTTTTTCATGTTTTCTGTTTTGCCGCAAATATCTACATTGGCCTCAATAAAGTAAACGTAAACACCCGAAGGCATTGGATTGGTTCCAAACCTGCCATCCCAGCTATGATTGCCCGGACTTGTTTTGTGGATCAACTTGCCCATTCTGTCATATATATCGAACCGCACGATTTCGCTTGCAGCAAATGGTGTGTATTGGAGATCTATTACAGAATTTTGTCCAATGGGTGAAAGGATGTTGGGCAACTCAAAAGAAGGCAGTTTGTCAGTTGTCCCCACCTGGAATTCAACGGTTTTTTCTTCACAACCATTGTTGAATTTTAGCTGAAAATCACCGGTTTGTTCAGTTTTTATTGTAGGATTTGTAACTCCGCTATTCCATAAAAATTGAACCTCGCCTTCGACATAATTGGTAACTTCTATGCCAATTTCAGCAATTCCCTTAAAGCATGATATGTCTTCGTCCAGCAGCTTGTAAGCTACTTCTTCTTTTTCCGGTATTTCAACCATTATGTTTTCCTGGCAGCCATTGTTGTCTTTGATGGTCAATTTATAGTTGCCAAAATACAATTGGTGGATGGTCTGGTCGGTTACGATCACAGGTTGTTCGTTGAGAAAATATCTAAAATCGACATTTTCATCTTTGTGAACGATAATGCTGCCAGTGCCAAGACCAGGGCAGCTGCCTTTGACTTCAAGCTCAATATCGTATTCGGGACTAAAGTTGAGCTGGTAACTTGTAGTATCAATGCAACCATTGGCCCCTGCCGTGTAAAGATTGAACGTGGTATCCTGTTGGAATTGTTGGTTGAGCAAGTCCAGCTTATTGCCGTTGCAAACTATATATTTTTTAATTTCATGCCTTGCCTTTTCCTGCTCAATGGTAAATGTTTTTAATACATCACCACAGCCATTGTTGACCTTTACAGATATTTCCCCTGCTTTGTTGAAGGAAGTAGCAACAGCTGTACTGAGATTGCTCCATTGAATACTGACCTGATTATCGGTGTAATTCAATAAATTGATACTAGCCACCGCCTCCGTTTTTATACAAGTAAGATTCTCAGCTGTGATGGTAAATTCAGGTTCTTTTAGTGCCTGAATTGTTGTTTCGTACGCGGTGATGCACTGGTGGTTGTCAACCAACTCTATTTTGTAATTGCCCGATGCAAAACCTCCCCAGGCGCCGGAATTGGTACCTTTGACCTGACCATTGATGAGCACGCTGAATGTCTCATTCACCGATGACGTAACAATAAGGGTACCATTGTTTTGACCCGGACAAGCAGCCTCAGACTGTATGCTGGCCAAGATGGGTGCTTTCAATTCCACCAAATAATGAAACGTATCAGCACAGCCCCCCGGTACTGGTTTAATGTAAGTGAGATTTGCGTTTTCACTCACTTCCTTGCCTTCGATGGTAATCACATCTCCCGGACACAAAAGGTAATTGGTTATCTTATTTTGAGAAACGCAGTTGATACCTATCAAAATATCCAATGTCTTTTCATCATCGCAACCCACCAGACTTGTTGTGAGGTTGGTGGTAAGGATTTTTGAGCCTGCAGGCAATGAATGGGTATCCACTTCTATTGTGGCCATTCCTGCTGTTATATTTACCAATTCATAAATTCCCAATGCTGTGGTGTCTTTGGCTTGTCCCGACATCAATATAACACCATTCAATAAAGTGTCTGCATTGTCAATTACACCATTGGCATTAACATCCGAGTATACTTTTCCGCTGATGGTACCAACAGGTGATTTTAAAGTGAGATTGAGGGGTTCTGATAGGGTGATACAGCCATTTATTCCCGTCAATTGAACGTGGTAATTGCCGTCCATGGTTATTATAGGAAAGGTCTGGTTTCCACCTTCTCCCGGGGTCATTGCAATTCCGTTTTTATACCATTGATAACCGGCTACACCTGATATGAATGGAAAACAGAGGGTGTCGGGTGCACAGCGTTCAAAACAACCGGAGGGCACCAAACCTACATCGGGGCCATTGGCTACAATAATTTCATTGCTCTTAGCCTTACAACCATTGGCATCTTTTGCTACAACTGAGTAGGAAGAAGCGGCACTTACTTCTATTTGATTTGATTTTTTACCATTTGACCACTGGTATGATAAATTACCCAGTGGGTTGACCAAAGATAGAAGGTGGGGAGATCCTTCACACAAGATGCCGGATGAATTGGCAGTAATCTGTGGAGGAGTTGGCAGACCATTGACTTTTACCTCAACAGGCCCTTGTCGGTTGATACAGCCATTATTTGTGTTTTTGATATCTACATAATAATTGTAGTTGCCTGGTAGCTGCTGATTGTTGTGCACGTTGTTGAATTCAAGATACGGTTGGGTACTGCCCGTTGACCATTGATAGGTCCATTCATTTTTTTGAATTACCTCTATTTTGTAATCTGAGCCACTGCAAAATTGTATGCTTTTATCAAAGGATGTTGCAACATCCTCACCCAGTGAGATGGTTGATTTGAGATAAGATTCGGGGAGTGGCATGACTTCGATGGCCAGTTCTTTAGTAGTAAACTGGCATCCATACTGATCGGTCAATTCTACCTGGTATAAGCCTGTTTCTTTGGCATCTATAGCAACAGTACTTTGCGTTGTATTCCATTTCCAAATTGTACCCCCTGCAGGTGCAGTAAGTTGTGAAATTTGACCATCACAAAATTTGGAACCCAGAGATGACGCAATGTCTCCCCCAAGGGTATTGGCGTTGATGAGGATGCTACCATTGAGGTCGGCTTTGCAACCAAAGATGCTCTCTGCTTTTACAACAATAGAATAGGTGGACGCACCATCGTATTGGTGAAAAGCATCCAATCCTTCATACATATTGTTGGCACCACTGGCAGCATCTCCATAATTCCAAACTGCCTTTACTATGTCTGTTGCCGGCTTAAGTTCCATAGGGCTGGCCTGCTTTTCACAAATTGCTCCACTCGCTTCGATGTTGGCATTGGGCTTTGGATGCAAAGTGATGGTTTTTGATATTTCATCGATGCAAATACCATCGCTTACCTTCAGTTTTACCTGGTAGCTGCCTTCATTTTGATAAATATGAATTGCTTCTGCAGTGCTGGCGGTATTGGAAGCCCCACTGGCAGGATCGCCAAAATCCCATTCCCAACTGGTAATGTTTACTCCTGGAAGATAGGTGGTTCTGTCGAAAAATTTGATTTCAGCACCTTCGCAGGCAAGACCATATTCAAAATCCGCTGCTAATGTTACCGGAATTTTTTGTTTGTTCAAAATTTGACATGTACTTCCTGTTTGACTGTCTGTGACATCTACATAATGTAAAACATTGTAATAACCCGCATTCGTAAATGCGTGTACTATTGTACTTCCATCAGCATTATTTTGTGATGAAAACACATCGCCAAAATTCCAATGGTAACCATTTGGCAAAACCTGAGTGGCAGTACTTGTAAATTCTATTGAGTTGCAATCCAATACAAGACTCGTGTAAGCTACTGTACCATTGGTCATACTACAGCCATTTCCTCCATTTCCTCCATTTCCTCCATTGCCCGGATCATTTGGGTCACAATAATCATATACAACCAGCACATTGGATTCGTTGGTGCAATTGTGCAGGTCTGTAGCAATTACGTGGTACTGCCCTGTGGCTTGTGACAGATAAGTGGCCGTAGAAACACCAAGATCTGCACCGTCCAAAAACCATTGGTAAACATAACCACCTTCAGCCGTATTGACAACCAATTCTGGATATTGCCAGCCAGCAACAGATTTGCATATTGCTTCTTCATCGGGAGAAGACAAAAATACATTGGGTTTTGGATAACTTTGGATGGTGAAATTTTCGTTGGCCCTACATCCATTTGCATCCGTTACTTTCACCTGATACGTGCCTGGTACCAGCAAAACTTCATTTCCATTGGCTACTTCAAGGCCGTCTTTATTTTCCCATCGGGATTGGCTGAAACCAGGTAAGACTTTTACTCCCGATGGACTGTCTTCGCAGGCGATAGCTGCATGGTCAACGATAGGTTTAGGCAGACTGTGTACTTCTATGCTTTTGGTAAACGTGCCTGCACAATTGGAAAGTTGTACCGTTTGTAAGCCAGCCTTGCTCCATAACACTACGATTTCGTTGCTGTCATTGGTGATAAAGGTAGCAGCATCAGAAGAAAGGCAACTCCATTCATACTTCAAGCCTTGATACAATGTGGCTTTGAGTGTCATTTGGTCGTACAGACAAGAAGACACGTCTCCTGTGATATCAATGGTATTAATTTTTTCTGCATTTTTTAAGAAAGCATTTGACAAACACAATTGTTTGCTAAGATCTATTTGACGCAACTCAATTTTGTAAGGTCCATCCGACTTCCATTCTATGACAATGGAAGGACTAGTATAGTTTGTTTTTGTTCCACCGTCCCAGACTGTCCAAAGAAACTCTGCTTTTTGAATGGAAGTTTTTGCTTTATAATGGTATTGGGTGTTTTTACAGATGGCAAATTCACCTTCAATGCCCGTAGGTGCTTTGGATCGCTCCAGCACCTCGATTTGTTCTGTTTGTTCACCGTTGCATAGACTATTGCTTTGGGCTAAGACGGTAAAACCGGTAATACCTTCCGGAACTTCAAACTGAAGTTGGGAGGCGTTGGTTACTTCTTTGAGCACGTTGCCATTGGGAGCTACAATTTTCCATTTATCAACCGCCACCGGCTGAAAGCCCGACTTGTAAGCGATAGCAGTAAAAAGGTCACCAATGCAATACTGGGTGGAACCAACCTGAATGAAATATGAATCAGAAAGACTTACGGTATACTGGGCACTGCCGCCGCATTTAAGGTAGCAGTTTTCGTAGTTTACCTCCACCGTTCCTGAAGTGCCATTTGACCATTCCACCAAAATCGTATTGCTTCCCTGACCGGCGGTAATGACTCCTCCCTGCACCGTCCATTGGTAATCGGTTGCCCCATATTTTTGAATGGTATACATGCTTACTTCATTTCGGCATGCAACTGCGGGACCGGTAATGTTGGCAAGATCTGAGATGATGGGAATTTCGTAAATTGCTTTTTTCGGACACTTATCGAAATTGCAACCTGACACTTCCAATTCAACAAAACCCACAGGGCCTTTTCCCCAATCAACCGTGATGAATCGATCCGATACTCCTCCTCCATCCAGCACAGTGCCATCACCAACAATTTTCCAATAAAATTGCCCACAATCTGCAGCCGTAGTATAGGTCGATTGGGTGTTTTCACAGATGGTAGATTTACAATCAATGGTAGGTAAATACAGATCCTTAATAATTACCTCCTTGCTAAAGGTGCCAAAGCAACCACATTCGTTGTATACTTTTAAGGTAATAACATAGGTGCCCGGTGTATCGTAACTTACCACAGGCACGATGTCGGCAGATGTTTCTCCATTGCCAAAGTCCCATTCATATTTGGTTCCTTTGAGATTTCCAGGGGTTGGTGAAAAAGTTTCATTGGCACAAAATTGATTGCCCTGCGTGGTAAAGGTGGCATCGAAGTCATTTTTAACGTCAACGCAATAGCCGGTTTCTGCATAACAAGTTTGGCCCTCTCCAATGGCAAATACATTGATAAAACCTTGTCCTTCACTACCCCATGTTACTGTAACGGTGTTACCCGAAACGGTATAATTTTGGGCTCCAGTTACTTCCCATTCTGTGATCACAGGAATGTTGGAGTATAGGGTGTAGGTTTCCGTATAGCCGGGACATACTTGTTGACATTCAACTCCTACATTGTCATTCTTACAGGACAATGAATCTGATGGCGTTATAAAAATTTCGGGAAATGGATTTACGTTTACCAATAAAGAATCCGTTCTTGTTTCTCCATTGGGGAAAAAAGCCAAAGCATAAATCGTATACTGCCCAGGACAAAAAAAGCAAATGTTGGCAGTAGGCTGCTCTTGAAAATGTTGCAACTGGGCACAAAAGGTATCTTTTGGGTCAAAATTATTGACCACATTGATGTATTCAAGTTGGCCCTGATTGGGACCAATGCCTTGTAAATAATAGGTCTCACATCCCATACATACCAGTCTTGGACCCACGATTATAGGTGTGGTTTGTGACTTTAGGTTTGGCAAACAAAGCAGCAGCAGGATAAAGGCTATAAAGAAGTTTCTCATTTAGGCAATTTTTCTTTGTTTCTATAAGAGTTGAATTACTTTTGATTCGCTCCTTTGAAACAAAAAAAAATAGGGGACAAGCCCCTATTTTGGTAAAAATTCTTTTAAAGTATGATGTCTGATTTAATCCGAGATGATGACTTTTTTTATGACAATGCCTTCGTCATTTTGAATTTTTAATGTGTAAATACCTGGTATTAAACCACCTACCTGTAACTTGATCAAGCCACTTTCATCTGAAAGCTGCCGGGTTTTTAAGGCTGATTTACCATTGATGGCATAAAGACTTATTTCTTGTTCCGACCTTGCTCCCTCTTCAAGATCCATCACCAAAGAAAGTTCTGATTTTGCGGGATTGGGGTAAAACTTGAGTAAGCCCGCACTTTTAACCTTAATGTCTTTTACAATTTTAACCTTACACTTTTCTCCCGTTGGCGTAGTTCTGATAATGGTTATGCATATATCATACTCTCCCTTTGTCGGAAAGGTGTGGGTTATGGATGCATTCCCTATCGAAATCATGCTGGTGCCATTGTAGAAAAAGTCCCAGATTACCATGTCGCAATCAGTAAGGTTTCCTATGGGCGTCATGGTCACACTGGTTCCGTTGATGGTACATTGGATGCCCAGGTTGGCCTGGTACTCAAATTCCTCATCGCATTTACATTCTGTTGCAACATTGCAGGGAGGCAACACCACAATGGTCTTAAACTGACAGCACGAGGTGGAAATATTGTTGGCTTCATTGTGCAAGGTTGTGATGATACACAAGCTGTCGCCTGCCACAGCAGGTGGGCCTACAAGGAAACTTACCGGCCCATACACTCCGCCCGGAGCTAGCCCACCCGTGAAGGTAAATTGGGTCTGGTAAGGATTTAACAATGGATCATTAAATGTTATGGATGCACTGTATATAGTATCAACATTTGTGTTGTGAAAGTACATGGATACAAGCCATTGACCATCTTCGGTGCATTTTATGGTGATATCATCATAGTAGCCACAATCTCCGGGGCACAGCAACTCAAAGCTATCGGTGCAGCTTGTTTGTAACTCACCGCCATTGTCTATCATCCATTTTAATATGTAAGTTGTATAAGCCTCTGTACCACTTTCAATACAAAACTCAGGCAGTGAAAGGGTGTCCAAAGGAATGGGCCCTCCTTCATAGACTAAGGTAAACTGCGTGGCCGATAGACTAAAGGTCGACCATTCGGATGTAGGCAGATTGTTGAGCGTGATCACTGCATTTGTATCTATAGCACAAATCTGCATGCCATAATACAAATCTCCGTTGTGGTAGTTGTTTACCACCAGGCGGTAGCAGCAGGAATCTTCTTCATTGACCACAATGTTTTCTAAATATACACTATCGCATGGAGCACAGCCCGGAATGAAAATGCAGTGTAATGAATCCATTGAACAACACGCTGCATTTGGATTTTCTGACGGATTGTCAGCATGAACGGTGAGACCAAAACAGAAATCCTGGTTGGCTAGTCCCGATCCTGAAAGCAGGAAGTTGAAGGTCTGACAGTTGCCCGGTGCCAATGGTGTTGCGCTCAGATTGATAAACGGTGGTGTCAAGGTGGCACCTGCCGGCAGGAGATTGTTCAATTGGATGTATTCAATGGCAAACGCATTGTAGGGTGAATTACATATGGTTACCTGGTAGTGATAGTCATCGGTGCCGGGAATACAGTAAAGTGTGTCCTTACTGATGTAAACACAATCGTCGATTGGACATTCTACTTCTACTGAATCCATACATAGTTTTTCATCATCGGGTCCTATCCAATTAAAGTAGATTACCAGTGGGCTTTCAATTGCCTCTTCAAAACATACTTCTGCTATATTATTACTTGCCCCTGTTGGCAACGGACTTCCGGAGGTGTTGTTGCCTAATATAAATGAAGAAGCTGTAGATGCGGTTTGCATCCAGCCAGTAGCAATACTGCCCGAGGTAATAGAAATATTGCCCTGTGTTGTCCATGCCTGCAGATAAATAAGGGAGTCCAGATTGTTTTCTACTGAAATTGAAAAGCAACAATCATCAAGTGTAGGGTCAGCTGCTTCAAGAAAAACTTCTGTATCGGTTGAGTCGCAGCACGGCACTACAACCAGAATTAGGGTATCTGAAGTTGCAGTGCAGCCAAATGTGTTGGTGGCTGTCAATGAATAACTTCCACTTTGGGTTATCTCCAGACATTGCATGGTTTCTCCGGGTATGGGGGTCCCATTGAAATTCCATTGATAGGCATTCATGCCCACTGGACCACAAAGTGTATCTGGGTTGCATATCTCATAACATCCGGTGGGCAATTCACAAAAATCAGGAAGTGGGTTGATCACAATACTGGCGTCATCTTTGCATCCCGATATCGTATCTGTAGCATAAACGGTGTAAGTGCCGGCCTGAATGGCAATGATGGATGCCGAAGTACTGCCTGTACTCCACAGGAAGGCAATGTTGGCAGGGGGCGTTGCTACAGCATTGAGCAGGGTAGGGCTGCCTTCACAAAGGTTGCCGGAGATTACATTGATCACTACTGTGGGTGAACTTAATGTGTCTATGACCCACCATGGAGACACTGCGCTGCAACCATTGGCATCCGTGATTACTACGTATACACTGTCCTGGAAATTGTTGGTGCATACCTGATAATTGCTTCCAATGGCAAACTGAATTGTATCGCCGTTGGCATCAAACCACTGATAATTGAAATTGAAACCAAGTTGGGCAGATAATACTATACAACCTGAATCGCAAATAACATGTGGCCCTGTAATGACGGCATTGGGAAGGGGGCATACATTGACTTCTACCGAATCAGGTACAGCTGTACATCCATTGGCATCTGTAACTGTAACAGCATAAGTACCACTTGAAGTCGCATAAATTACCTGGGTAGTGGCCCCATTTGACCAATTGTATTGCCAGGCAGAAGGGGCTGTGAGGGTGACCGTATCACCAGCACAGATTTTTAATGAAGGACTAAATGAGATGGTATCCGGCATAAATTCCGGGTAAACCAGGACCATCAGATTGGCCGTGTCTTTGCAATTGTATATATCTGTTATGATAAGGCTGGTATTGTAGTTATTGCCATTTGCATAGGCATGGCTCGGATTCATTCCGCCATTGTTGGACATGTCACCAAAATCATACAAATAATTTAATACTCCGCTACCACCGGTATAGGTAAAAGCAACTGCATCGCCTACACAAGCCGGATTGGGCATTGCCGTATAAGCTACATTTACCGGACCCAATACTGCCACAGTTATCATTTTCTGCACCATGCAACCATTGGCATCGGAGATGGTGAGTGTGACATTGTAATTACCCGCGGCATTGTAGCTGTGCAATGGCATTACGCCAGGCATGGTAGTGGTAAATGTGCCTGCATCCCCAAAGTTCCAACTCCACTGGGTAATGGGATTGCCGGGCAAATACGTTGAAAAATCCGTAAATTTTACTTCCCTGCAATTAGAAGTATATTGGTAGTCAAAATCAGCTGCCAATGGCACGGATACTGCTTTGCAGGTAGTAAGTTGGCACTGCCCCGTGCCTGTATTGTTGGGCACACTATAGGTAAAACATGCCAGGTAATTGCCCGCCGTGCCATACTGATAAACAGGTGCTATGGGACCCGGATTGATGACCATACCTGAAGGATCACCATAAGTCCAGGACAGGGGCGTAATGGCGGCGCCAGTATTGGTATAACTGAAATTGATTTGATTGCACAGTGGGGAATTGGCTGTAGCATTGACCGTTACGGTATGCACGGCAGGTATGCAACCACCCCCACCACCGCCACCACCGGTGCAGGTAGAATGTATAACTGTGATGCTATTGCTCCATGCCATACAGCCGGTCATATTGTCCATTACTTTTACATTATAGGTAAATAAGCCTGGTGTAGAGGCGGGACCTGCAGTGTGCGTAAATACGGCCATGGTGGCTCCCATTACGGGTGACCCATTGCAGTACCATTGATAGGTATAGTTCATATTGGTAAGCGCGGTTAGGGTCACAGTGGCGCCGGTAGTAGGCACACATATGGTCAGCGGACTGGCTGTAGATATACTGGCTACAGGTGCAGGCAGGGCATTGACATTGTAACTATCTGTCGATTGACAGCCATTGAAGTCAGTGGTTGTTACTACATACAAGCCGGCATTGTATGCCCAGATCGGTGTTCCTGCACCACCGGGGCTCCAACTTGCAGCATTATAAGGCCCGGGGCCCGCCGATAGTTGTACACTGTCACCGGGACACAGTTGGCCCAATTGACTTATGTTGGCAGGAATTGGCGCATTGAGTGTAGCCATTTGTCCTTTGGAAAGGCTGTCATTACATATTTTGACCGTACACATCAGGTTGATGGTTATGGGGTTGTTGTTCCATTGGATGGTTACCGTAGACGTTCCCTGTCCGCTAATGATGCTGCCACCAGAGGGTGGATTCAAACTCCAGTTGTATGTAGTTCCCGTCGGTTGCGCAGGCAGTATGGTATAATTTTGTTGAGAATTGGTACAAAATACACCGGGAGGCAGTACCAATGGCCCATTCAGGGCTTTGGCGGTGACAGGGCAATTGATGTAAGATGACATGCAATAGGGTGTGCTCAGTTCGGTAACTTTCACAGACAAACTGTAAGGCCCGGTATTGTTCCAGGTTACAGATATAGGGTTGCCTGTAAATGAAGTAGGTGTTCCTCCTGTGACTATCCAATCGAACTGTACTCCTGTTTGCGATGACCATGCTGTATACAATTCTGTATCTCCGGGGCAAATTGTTTTTTCCCCACTAATGCTATCGGGAGGTGCCAGGCTTTTGACCTCAAAACTAAAACATAGGGTATCGTTGCAAAACAGAGTTGGGTCATTGGGGTAAACACAAATTCGGTAAAAACCCGGATTGGCAAAGCTGGGGGTTATGGCCTGGTTGCTGATCATAGGAAAGCCACCTACGGCAGGACTGATGGTCCAGGTAAATCCAAGTGGGGCCGCATTCATATCGGTTGAAAAATAAGTTGGCGTATTGACACAGATACTGGTAGGTGTAGGGTATAAGTTGTATTCCGGCCTTATTAAAACATTTTTATCTGCAACACCCTTACAATCTTCTTCACTGTGACCCGGCAATCCCTGAAGGAAAGGATTCCAGTAATCTACATGGATACTTCCCGCAGAACCTGCACCCCACATGATGACTACCTCGTGTGTTGAATCACCCGACACAATCATTCCGCCGGTAACGGTCCAGTCGTAAATGGTGCCATTCCATTTGGGCAAGGTATAGGTCTCTTTTGATCCCGCACACACGGCCATATCGCCCGCTATTTGGGATACAGAGCTGATGACGGGCACTACTGCGGTAACCGGTTTTTCACACCAAATAGCAGGATTGCAGTTGTCCAATTCAAGGGTAACATTGCCATAGGGGCCCATAGGCCATACAACACAAATGGTATCGGTACCCTGACCGGTAATGATGGTAAGGGTATCACCATCGGCTTCGGTGATCGTCCATATGTAATTGCAGCCGGTAGCATCGGTCCAATACTTGGAGGTGTCTCCTTCACATAAGGTGGAAATCCAAAAAATATTTGGGCCGGGCAAATCGTCAACGGTTATGATCATCTGTGCAGTATCGGTGCAGCAACAGAGCGGATTGCCCATGTTGTCATAATTGTCATTGGTAGCATATAAGGTGACGGTATAAGTTCCGGGTGTATTGTACACGTGCGTAGGATTGGTGGCCGTACTGTTGTTGCCGTCGCCAAAATCCCAGTAATAAGATGAGGCTCCGGTACTGGTATTGATAAAGGAAATAGGACTGTTATTGCACACACAATTCATCATAGTAGTAAATGATGCGATGGGTGCTGTCAGCACTTCGATGCAAAAGGTAGTGGTTGTTGTGGTAGCTCCAATGGTGGTCATTAAGGTAAGGGTAGTAGGTCCCGGGTTGGCCCAGGTCACCACTACCTGGTAGGTGTTGGCCGGTCCGGAGATGGTGCCTCCTGCTCCGGCGGTCCATAGATAATTTGCATTGGGATCATTGTTGACAAAGTACGTGATGGGTGTATCCTCACAGGCATGGTAAATTTTTTTACCGTTTCCAGCTCCTGCTGACCCGCCTACTGGTTCCGATAAATCTACCAATGTACAATTGGGTTTTGGGCATTTGATGGTGATAAATACCGTTGCAGCAATGGGTGAATTGGGAATTTTGTACCGGATTATGTAATCACCACACGGACACGAGTCTGCATTGGGAAAATAAGTAAGGATGCCTTGTTGGGAAAGCTCAAAGCATGGACTTTGCCCAATCATCATAACGGGTCCCTGAAAAAGATCGTTGAGGGTTACATCTACACTCATAGACTCTCCCTGTGTAAAGCACAAGGTGTCATTCTTAAGTTCCTGGGCCTGCAAATGCAAAGCACCCAATAGGAAAATAGTAAAATATAAGATTCGTGTTTTCATTTCAAAGGTTTTAAAGTCAGGAGACCCTGGTTAAAAAGAAATATTGGCGTAAGGATTGGTATTGGTGTTGAGATTAGCCACTGTAATAATCGTTGCCAGCTTGTTGCTGCCAGCGATGCTAAATGCATTTACCAAATTGCCGGATGCTGTATTTTTGATGATGAGCCAATCTGCTCCCGTGATTTCATAGCCGATGGCATTGTCGCTACTGTTGTTGTTTTCCAACTTCCCGCCGTTGAAAGAACTGTAAAACCCGTTGCCCGTATTGCTGTCGGCTACATTGTCATGCAATACAACATCCTGGCCGGCTTCATAGCCATGCTGGCCGTTGAGCTTCGACAAATTGCCATATGCAAAACCCGCATTACTGATGTAAAAGCCCGAAAAGCCATTAGATGATGCTATACAATTGTGAATCTGATTATGGTTGCCTGCCCTAATGCCATAATGAGTGTTTTGGAAAGAGTTCACATTGGCAATGATGCTTTCTGCGCCTGTGATCACTCCCTGGTCGCCATTGGAACTACATACACTTTGTGTTATTTCACAACGATTTTCACATTCTATGCCAGTGTCGAGATTAGCAGAAGCTGTACAGTTGCTAACACGGCTCTGATTGCCGGTATCCAGACCATCTAGTCCGTTGCTTAGGGCATGGCACTGCTCTAAGGTACAGGCATCCCCGCATACAAGTCCATCTCCGCCATTGTTGAGCAGTTGCAAATTGAGGCCAACAAAGGAATTGGCAGTAGCAGCTGAAATGCCGTCTTCACCCCAACCTTGGATGTAGCCGTTGTATATGGTTACACCGGTTCTGGTGCCAGAAACGGTGATGCCCGAAGATGTATTACTTGGATTGCCATTGATTGAAAAGAAATTTAAGTCGATGCTAACATTATTGGCCTGGATGGTAATGCCCACTGTACCAGACAATTTTTGGGTAACAATGTAAGAGCCAGACTGTGTAATGGTAAAAGGCAATTGATTGATGGGGATCTTGTAAGCAGCTGAGACTCCCGGCGGTCCTGACAACAAGGCAGTCCAAACAGGAATAGCAGGACTGCCTGAGTTGTAGTAAAATCCGGGTTGACTGTCATTTTGGTAAATCATCAAGCCATTAGCAGGATTGGCAATTGCATCTCTTTGTCCGGCATCCATTCTCGGAATCAGCAAACCCTTGTCGTTGGATTTTATATCCATGGCACTCGACGGATCGGGTTGGGTAGTGTATACTCCGACCTGGCAAAGTGCAAATCGGCAGAGCAATAGAAGGAAGAGTAAAATTAAATGTCTCATATGCAGCAAAGATTGTTGTCGTTATAACAATCCGTTTACTTGATCCCCCATCTCCACTATTGAACAGGGTAAATTGAAGTCAAATTGCTTTGAATGAGCCTTTGAATTCTCTTCAGACCTAACTTTTCCTACCTATGGATCAAACCACGAAAATTGTAAAAGTTAAAGTTAATATTAAATTTGAAATAATTGTGTTTAAACAAAAATAATTTGGAAATAATAATTTTAACCACCCTAAAAGGATAGTTATTAGATACTTCACATAATATTTATTTGTTTTAACGAATGATCAATAAACCAATCCTACAGCGCCTGCCCTTTTTCGAGTTTCATGATGGCTTCTTTTAAAATTCTGATGTTTGCTTCACCGGGGGCTTGTTTGAGTGCTTCTCTGGCATGTTCCAGGGCTTCTTTCAACTTTCCTTGTGCAGAAAGACCACGCATCATTCCTGCATGAGTAGGCCAGGCTCCATCGTTTTTGGTGAAGTTAAATTGAAATATTTCCATGGCTTTGTCAACCTTATTTTGGGCTAACAATTGCCTGCCATAGTTGTGAACTTCTGCTGGTTTTGCATTTTGAAGGGCTGTATTTACCACGGTTGCTGCTTCCTGTTCTCTGCCCATTTTTTCAAGCAGTCCTGCTCTGATGGCGATGGCCTCAAATCGTTCGATGCCGCCCAACGCCGGGCTTACAGCTGTTTCTATCCAGGTTAGGGCCTGGGTATAATTTACCTCGTGGGTTAAGCACCAACGCGCAGCAGCCTCAAGACTTGCAGGATCAAAGCCCATGGCACCGCTCATTTGCGATTGAATGGATGCAAGGGTTGTTGCATTGAGATCTACTCCTATGGTCATGGGTATCTTCCAATTTTCCCATAAAAGCGAAAGTTCCATTTGATCTTCACTCTTTGCTTCAAAGACATAACTGAGCCTTTCGGTAAAACTCTGATTTTTTAATTGTCGGCTGCTTACTCTCAAAGCATCGAGCGAAGCATTGTAAAAATAACTGCCCCATTCCCCGGTATTTTTATTAAATATAAGGGTAACGCTGTCTGCTTCAAGGGCAATAAAAAAGGCGTATTTTCCGGCATCCAATGACTTGCCGTTGATGGTCACAGCTGTGCTAAATGAAATGGTGGTGCATTCATTGGCTCCAGCCCTCCAGGGTGAGGCTACCTCTGAACCGTAACCCAGGACTTTAAAACCATAGTGGGCTATTTCCGTTCCCCAGATTTGTCCGGTTCTACCCCTCACGGCTGGGGAGTTGTAGTTGACTTCTACCTCGGTAACCCCAATTTTTTGTGCGGTTTTTCGGCTGAGGTTGACTCCATCAGGAATGCGTAAAAGCTGCGCATTGACCGTGGGTATCATAACCAATGCAGTAAGGATCAGCAAAGCTGTGTTGGTTTTGAATGTGGACATTTGTGTTTTTACTTAATAACGGCAGATGATGCCGGGGTGTGAACATGCTGACAAAAATCAACATCTTTTACCCGGGTCAAAATGTAAAAAATGGGTTGGGATGGCTATTTTTAAGCAAATATTGAGGATGAAAACTAAAAACATTGCCTTGTGGATGCTATGGATGTTTAGTGCTGTCAGCTTGTGGGCCCATACAGAATCTGATACCAGCCATCACAAGGGCCTGTTGTTTGGCCTGGCATTTGGCGGAGGCAACATCCACCTCAAAACACAAACCACTTCAAAAAGTGAAGCAGTCCTTTCGTTGCCCAACATCAAATTTGGCTATTGGCTCAATACCCGTACTTCGGTACATTTCCTCATGCCCGGCGCAGTTTACAACCTAAAAAGTACCGACCGGATTTTTGAAGCATTTCAGGTGGGTGTAAGCAGGTGGATCAGCCCTCGGTGGTGGGTGTTGGGAGCCACCGGCCTTACTTTTGATGCAGGTGCATTTTATACCGTCGACAAACTATCTCAGATCAAAGCCAACACAGGACTTCCCTCCTTCTCTGTTGGCACTGGCTATGAAATCTGGACAAAAGGCCAGTATGGCATTGACCTTCAATACCGCTTCTTTTATGGTCGATCCAATCTCGACAATGGGGATCATAGGATAGGTATGGCCCATGTGTTCTTGTTGGGGTTTAACTTGTATTGAAATAATCGAGTTAAACAAGTTATAAAAAAATATAATTTGTAAAATATTAATAATTAGATAAATATTTCGATTATAGTTTCATTATTAACAACATAGCACTTGTTTCTTTTCTGTATATTCAAGACGGTACATAAAATTATTTGACACTTATTAAAAAATCCTATATTTTTACAAACCAATGAAAAATTTTATAAGTTGAATTGTATTTAATTTGATTTATTTACGAACGCACCCAAATTTTTTTTAACATGAATAAACATGAGTTTTTAGCTGCGCTCCAAAGTGAAATATTGGAATATAATAAGATTATAGCTACAGAAAAAGGTGATTGGATTGTAAAAGGATTTATTGACATATATAAGAATATTTATACAATATCTGTTGACACAAAAGTTGTTTCAAAAGTAATTGAATTGCTGTTAATACCAGCTTTTGAGAAATTTGCAAAACAGAATGACTTGACTTTAGAAAACCAGTCGAAACAAAATTTTTATCCAGATTTAACTTTCATTTCAAATAAATCAGGAGAAAAATTTGCTGTGGATGTTAAGAGTACAGTCAAGGATAGTGGAAATAATATCAAAGGAATGACTTTGGGAACATTTCAAGGATATTTTAGAAATAGAAATAGCAACATTGGTGAATCGATATCATATCCCTATAATGATTATTCTTGCCATATTGTTTTAGGTGTAATATACTCTCAAGTGGCAGATAAGCCAAATGAGAAGGATGTTTACAGTTTAGCTGAAATAGAAAGTATTGAATCCGTAATCAAAGATTTCCAATTTTTTGCCCAGCCAAAATACAAAATTGCATCTGCAATCAAAGGCAGTGGAAATACCAGAAATATAGGGTCAACGAGGATAATAAGTGAACTAATGGATGGGACAGGAATTTTTTCCAAACTGGGAGAAGAAGTTTTCGATGATTACTGGATGTATTTTGTTGATGAGCAAAGCTCAAAAGAAAAAAACATACCTAGGCCTTATACTAACCTAAAATCTTATTTGGAGTACAAGGAGAGAGGGTTAGAATCGCTCCACTCTAATAAAGAAATTATTGAAAAATTAAAAGAAGAAGAACCCGAAAATGAAATTGATTAAGAAAGTAGTTGTTCCACCAATAAAGAGCCAAGGAATCAAAACTAAATTGGTGCCTTGGATATTGGATATCGCCCCTAAAGTATCTGGAAAATGGATTGAACCTTTTTTAGGAACAGGTGTAGTTGCCTTAAATTCAGGATTTAAGGAAGCTATTCTGAATGATACTAATCCCCATATAATAAATTTTTATAAAGGCATTCAGAGTAAAACGATTACTGCTTCTTTAATGAAGCAATATCTTGAGAAAGAAGGTGATTTATTAAGCAAAGCTGGTAATAATGGATACGAGCACTATTTAAATGTAAGGGCAAGATTTAATAGTGGCGAATATTCACCTTTTGATTTCATTTTCTTGTCAAGAGCAGGGTTTAATGGAATGATGAGGTTTGGTAAAAAGGGAAATTGGAATATTCCTTTTTGTAAAAAGCCTGATAGATTTGCCCAAGCCTATATTACAAAAATTACGAATCAGGTTACTATGGCCGAAAAAATTATTCAGCCTACACCGGATTGGATTTTTTGCAATAAGTCTTTTTCTGAAATAATACCATTAGCATCTGAAAACGATCTAATTTATTGTGATCCTCCATATTTCGGGAGACATGTTGACTATTATAATGGATGGACAGAAAAAGATGAGGAACTTTTATTTAATTTGCTCTCAAACACTAAAGCAAAATTTATTTTGTCAACTTGGCACCATAATGACTGGAGAGAAAATGAAATGATAGACAAATTTTGGAAGAAATTTAATATAGTTACAAAAGATCATTTTTATCATAATGGTGGCAGTATAGAAAATCGACGTACAGTAGTTGAAGCTCTTGTTTGTAATTTTAATATAGATAAAATTGATAAGCATAACCACGGCATAAAATCGATGCAAAAACCCAAACAATTGGAATTGGACTTGAATGAACAGTTGAAATATTAATTTAGGTTTATTGATATTCCCTCAACAAACAATTCAAATCATTTCATAAGGCAGGCGTAGAAGCATTCCATTCACGAATTTATGCTGGTGTCCATATGAGAAAAGCCTGTGAAGATGGCTTCGAACTTGGCAAATGTGTGGCCAACAGCATCATCGATAAAATACAGTTGGAAGAATAAAATCAACTAACACGGATTCTGGGTTTTAGGCTCCTGCAAAAGCGTGGGGGCCCAATATGTTTACAACAAATCTTTTATCTTATTTATTCCACGTGCACTGAGGGCATTAATAATTTTTAGGAATAAGATCCCGGTGATGTATGCATCTCCTTCTGCAGTGTGACGGGCAAAGGGGGTTATGTCAAAACGCTTGCACAAATGATCCAATTTGTATTCCTTGCCAGGCAATGATTGGGGTTGCATGGGATTGTCGAGTCGCCTGCAAAGCATAGCCGTGTCGAGGGTTTTGTTCATGATCTTTCCCGCCCCCAAATTTTGCAATTGCTGGTTGAGTAAGGCAATGTCGAAGGCAATGTGGTGTCCCACTACTATGGCAGAACCGATGTATGAAAGCAACTGCGGCATAGCTTCTTCTATTGTTAAGGCTGTATTTTTCTCTTTGATAATGCCATGTATAGCCACTTCTGCCTCCGATGGATTGGAGCCCACAGGTAGATGGATGACCAATGCATCATCAACACAGAACGAACGATTGCTGATTTTGATGGCTCCAATTGACAAAAGTTGTGATTGTGTAGGTTCCAGTCCGGAAGCCTCTGTATCCAAAACCACAAATTCCTGAGCTTCGATACTTTTTTTTGATTCTGGCATTTGATACGAAGCCAGATACTGTTGGTAGTATGGAGGGTATGTCCTTTGCCGGCCATGCCCGGAAAATATTTTTTTGATAAACTGCCTTATCATAACCTACCTCCGAGTTGAAAACGATGTTTGATCAGTTGCTGTACTTCATCGATGGGTACAAAGGCATTGCGCAGCTGCAATTTTGTCATTTTATCGAGTCCATCGGCCTGGATGTACCTGCCGCTATCTTTGTGGTGCAAACCAGAGAGTGCCCGTATGCGGAGCAGCACCTCGTATGCATCTGCTGCCATTTGAAACAGGTCGGCATTTTCGGGTTCTGTATTGGCAAGTTTCTGATACCTTTTCACCGTATTGTTTTCACCACCAATTCGGTGTGATAAGACCAAAAGTCTCGCTGCATCTACCAGGGGCATCATTGCCCTCAGTTTGATGTCGAACTCATTTTTGTGTTCCCCATTTTTTTCTACTACAAACTTTCGAAAGAAGCTCAGGGGTGCGGGGTTTTCCAGCGCATTCTTGGCGAGCAGGTGCAGAAACAATTCATGTCGGTCAAATAGTGAAAAAATGTATTGGGTAAGTTCTCCAGCCAATGCATGGTTTCCGTATACAGGGCGATAATCAAAAAATATAGTACACATCATGACCTCCTTTTCCCCGGGTTGGGTGACCCATTTGTAAAACAGGGATTTCCACTCATCCAGAGAAAGACAATAAGAAGCATTACTTGCCATCATGAGGGCTGGGCAATATTCAAAACCTATTTTGGCCAGATAGTCATTGACTTTTTGTGCAAAGGGCAGCATCAAGTTGCGTACCTCGGCAGCCGGTAAGGAGGAGGTGAATACGAGCGCATTGTCCTGGTCTGTGCGTAGCAGCTGTTCTTCCCTTCCTTCGCTGCCCAGACTAAGCCAACAGTATTGGATGTGGCTTAGGTCGGGTGTTTCTTTTTCAGCCAGGTTGATACATCTGCGAATCAACTCATCATTGAGCTGGGATACAACCTCGGTAATAAAATCAATGGAAACCTCCTGTTCGAGGTATCTCGACATTAGCGTTTCAATTCTATCTCGCAGCAGGCACAACTGATCTACCTCGGTAGCAGTTCGTATTTGTCTGATCAGAACAGTTGGGTTATTGCCCTGCTGTACTACAAGATCGTGTTCCGAAATAATGCCCAACACAGCAGTATCAGTCTCTCCGTTATGGGTTACCACCAGGTGATTGATGTTTTTTTTGACCATGGCCATTTGAAGTTCAGCCGCTGACAGTCCGGGGCTGACACAAAAAACCGGTGTCGACATGATTTTATGTACGCCATCATCCACCGGGATATTGCCCGCCACCACTTTGCTTCGCAGATCTTTGTCGGTAACTATGCCCAAAGGGTGGAGTTCATCATTACATATCAGGATAGAACCCACGGCACGATCCGTCATGGTCTGTGCTGCTTTTTTAATAGTAGTTTCAGGCGAGCAGTAAACTACTCCGGTATGGTGATGGATGGTAAATATTTCCGTAAAATTGGCGTGGTGGTTAGATGTATTTTCGTTTCTGTAATTGACAACACCACTGGCAAAATGTGCAGCCATGTAGCGGGCTACCCTTGCATTGACCTCCATCTGGCGGAGAAAAAGGGTAGCGGGTATGCCATACAGGATTGAATCTTCGGTAGCAACAGCTTTAAGCAGGTAAGGAGAATTGGCCAGAAAGGGTCTGATGCCGAGAGCATCTCCCTCATCGCAACGATCTGCAAGCGATTGGTCTTCGCGGTAAAGGCTGATCGCCCCTGTTTGCACCACATAAAAATGGCTGCCAATGGACTCTCCAATTTGAAACAATACAGTACCGGAAGGGAGGTACCTCACCCACACCTGTTCTGATAAGGCCATCAATTCTTCCTGCAGTAAAAATGAAAATGGGGGGAAATCTCTCAGGAAAGTATATACACGATGAACAATTTCATTTTTCATTTTGAAGTCGTTGAATCTTTGAACAAAAGTAAATATAAGGCGGTGATATGAACCAAATCAAATATATAAAGTTAAATATGTACATATTACGATATAATTGTTGAACTTTGTAGGATGAAGAGTCATTTTGATTTAGAATTTTTAGAACAGGCAACAGAAAAGCTGAAAGCAATGGCCCATCCCATTCGTTTTGTCATCATTGAAATGCTTTCCAGAGAAAATGAACTGACGGTTACTGACATTCACGAAAAACTGGATATCGAACAAGCCGTAGCATCTCACCACCTTCGCATCCTTAAGAATCAAAATGTTGTAAAAGTGAGCCGCGATGGCAAAAACTCCTTTTACAGCCTTACTTCTACCTCTTTTTCCCAGATCATTGACAATATGATTGCGGCAGGGTGATACCCAACACCCATTTACTGTTAAATTTGGTTCAATCAATAAATGCGGATTAGTTCCAAATAATATTTGGCATTTTATCAAATATTGTACTAATCTATCAATTTTCATGGCAGATTTCTGTTTAATTTCTGTTTTTTAGGTTTCACACAAAAAAAATTTCGTTTTTGTTTGCAAATATATACATATCTATATATGTTTGCATCTATATATCTATATTTATAAAACAAAAACAAATCAGCCTATCATGAAAACCAGCTTACCACACAAGATTCGCCTACTTTCAGGCCTTGTGCTTTTGGCTGTGGCTACCTCCGTTTGGTCACAGACAGAAGTATCACAGGAAGACCACAGCTACAAGCCCCTTACCCTCAAACTCAATGAAACGGGTAGCAAGTACGTCCGTTTCATTATTTGGCACCAGCAATGGGCCGTGACCAACAATCTGGCCATCGATGATGCCAAATTTCAGGTCTCTACCATGGCACGCCGATCCAGGTTCCTGGCCTACGCTCAGGTTTCGTCAAGATTTCTGCTGCTCATGCATTTTGGACTCAACAACCTAAGTCCTACCAATCTTGATGGTTTGGGTAATGGCGGCAATGGTCCTCAGTTTTTCCTTCATGATGCCTGGACCGAATTCAAAGTTGTACCCAAGTCATTATACATTGGTACCGGACTCCACTACTGGAAAGGGCTCACACGATTGGCAAGTCAGAGTACACTCAACTTCATGACCATGGACAATCCCCGCCCCTTTGCTCCCTGGCATTCACTGGGGGTAACCGACCAATTTGCCCGCCACCTTGGCGTTTACATAAAAGGAGAATTGGGCAAGCTGGATTACCGTGTTGCCGTTAACAATCCGCTCAATCCTGCCAATGCTTTGGGTGCAGGCAAAGATTTTGGCAATCACAGCAGTGGTTTGACTTACAATGGTTCTGCCAAAGCAGATGAAAATGGTGACCCGGTGGGTAATACCATCATCGAAGGATACTTTAGGTACAATTTGCTCGATGCTGAATCAACGGTATTGCCATTCAATGTGGGTAGCTATTTGGGTACCAAAAAAGTATTTGCCCTGGGTGCCGGCTTTTTCCTTCATCCCAATGCCATGTACAGAGAATCAGACAAGACCCATGAAAATGTTTCTCACTTTGCAGCAGATGCATTTTATGATGCACCAGTTTCCGGCGGAGATTGTCTCAATGCGTATGCAGCGTTTACCCATTTTAATTATGGCAAAAACTACCTCAGTAGATGGGCAGGTACCGGAAACAACTTTTACGGACAATTGGGTTATAAGTTGAAAAATACCAGCTTCATGCCGTATATAGCTTATCAATACGCAGACTATGAGGGCTATGATGAAGCCATTACCGGGCTGGATATCGGGCTCAATTATTTTATCAATGCCCACCATGCCAAGATAACCCTGGAATATCATCAGGTTAAAGGCGATTACAGAGATGTACCTGCTGCTGTCCAGGCCGATGGCATCAATCGGCAGTTTAGATTGCAAACACACATATTTTTATAAACCTATTCATTCA
>ERZ724519.33-NODE-33-length-48516-cov-10.598935_pt1 | contig 48516 bp, 46 predicted proteins | sample MGYA00376052_ERZ724519 | MGnify/ENA primary metagenome ERZ724519 (study PRJEB28724, sample SAMN07190883) | activated sludge metagenome | isolation source: activated sludge of sewage treatment plant in Hong Hong | place: Hong Kong | collected 2016-03-17 ... | reverse complement strand
ATAAAGCCCTGGGTTTCGATCTCTTCCGGAGTAAGCCATCTTTTATCACAAAAGGTAAATTCCAACTTATTGCGATAGTAACGAATGTCTTTGCTGTACCTTACGGTATTGATGATGCCTTCGGTGTCCATCTTGCCAATACGCCGCATGGCGTTGACAATTTTGATAAACTTGTACTTGGTTTGTGAATCGTATTTGAGATTCTGCCACTTGCACCCACCACAATGGTAAAAGTGTTTACAAAAGGGCGTTGTTCTTTCCGGAGACAAGGTCACGGTTTCCTTCACCCTGCAAATGCTGTGGTTCTTTTTTTTGCGAATGACTACAGCGTTGACTACATCTCCGGGCACCGCATCTTCAATGAAAAAAACTTCTCCTTCGTCATTTCTACCCACCGACATTCCTTTGTCGGCTATGCCCGTTATCAGTATGTTTTCTACAACGCGTTTGTTCTTTTTTCTTCGTCCCATTTTATTTTAAAATGAATGATGACCACTTTTAATATCTCAACTTTTCGGAGAACGGCCAGGGTTAATTTTTCCACCGCACATAACAAGTGCAGTCTATCGTGTTAAGCCCTCAGGCCTTTCTTAAAACACAAAAAGCCCCCATAGCAGTGAGGGCTTTTTGTTGTATGCATTTGATTTCCGATTACTCGGCTACCAATTCAAATTCTATTTTGGTTGAAACTTCCTTGTGAAGGTTTACCACAGCCGCATAAGTGCCAAGGTCTTTTACTTCTTCAGGAAGTACAATCTTTTTGCGTTCAACGTCAAGACCCAATTGCTCTTTAAGTGCCTGAGCTACCTGTACATTGGTAACGCTACCAAAGATTTTGCCTGAAGTACCAGCCTTAACACCAATCTTAAGGGTCTTGCCCTCCATTTGTTGGGCCAGTGCACGGTAATCTTCCAATCTGGCTGCTTCTTTGGCTTCCTCATCTGCGATAAGGGTTTCCAGTTTTTTACGGTTGCTTGCATTGGCTACTACACCTACACCCTGTGGGATCAGGTAGTTCCTTCCATATCCGGGCTTAACACTAACGATGCTGTGCTTATCACCCAAATTATCCATATCTTTCAATAAAATGATATCCATGTTGTCAACGGTTTAAATGGTTATTTTAAAAGGTCTGTAACAAATGGAAGGATGGCCAGGTGTCTCGCACGCTTAACCGCCACTGCTACTTTTTTCTGATACTTCAATGAGTTGCCGGTAATCCTTCTTGGAAGAATCTTGCCCTGCTCATTGATAAATTGCAAAAGGAAGTCTGCATCCTTGTAGTCAATGTGACGGATACCAAACTTTTTAAATCGGCAATACTTTTTGCTTTGTTTGCCAATGGTTGGATTGCTTAAGAATTTTATATCGTCTTTAGAAGCCATTTCTGTCTGTTTTAAAAGGTTAACGTAATGAATTATTCAGCTGAATCGGTTTGTGCCACTTCTTCAGCTACCGGTGCAGGTGCAGCTTTTGGCGCCTCAGCAGGAGCAGCAGCTTCATCCTGTGGCTTGCCTTTGGTCTTTTTCTTAACCTTGCCTATCAAACCGGCACGCTTGTCTGCGTTGTACTTTACACCGTGCTTGTCCAATGCAATGGTAAGAAATCGCATCAAACGCTCATCACGCTTCATGGCCAATTCCACCTTGCCAATAATGTCTCCGGTTTCAGAAGTGAACTCTATGCAGTAAAAAATACCCGAAGATCTTTTGTTGATCGGATACGCCAACTGCTTAAGTCCCATTTCATCCACGTGTACAAGAGTACAGCCCTCATTCTTGAGCATCTCCTCGTACGCCTTTTCTGTCGCCTTAATTTCGTCGCCTGACAGAACGGGATCGACAACGAAAGTTACTTCATAATGTTTCATTAATTAATTGAAGTTTAATTGATTATAAAATTTTAAAAGGAGTGCAAAGATAGGAAAAAAAACAAAATTGCGCCCGTTGATGCCAAAAATATGTATAATCAACTGATTATCAAATATAAGTAATGTGAGTTATCTTCATATTCCCCTGATCCTGGCCCACAACATCGCCATCATCTCTTTTTCTTTACCCGCTGGAGGCCGCCCCGCATCCCCGTCGAGCCTGTACCTGCCCTGCTTGTCTTTGACAACAACAAATTTAAAAATGAAGTCATCTTCACCGATGCCTGCCTTGGTAGCATTGTACACTCCGTACCGCATGTCGTTGAATTGCAACTTTCCGTCCTGCCTTTCCAACACGCTATAATAATTGTTGCTAAACCATTTTAATATCTCAATGGTGCTGTCTCCCTCTACCTCACCCAGCAATTGATGCTGCTTGGGTATGCGCACCAGCTTAAATTTTTTTTCTCTGTCAAAGTGAGAATAAGATCCCTGAAAGTAAGCCGAATCTGTCTCTGCGGTTGCCGACCACAACACGTTGTTGAGTATGGTGGGATTGGTCATATACCGCTTGGCTACAATGCCTTCTTTTTGTAAAGTTTCTTCAAAGATTTGGTCAATGTAATATTTATTGACAAAGGTGAGTGCCATGTAACCAATACAGAAAGCCATCATTAGGGTTGTGAGTTTTCGTCTCATGGCACTTTCTCTGTGGTACAATGACACGGCGATCAACAATATTCCAAACGGTACTGTATATCCCGGATCCGCCACTGCCACATTGTTCCAGGCTATGCGTGTACGATCAAAAGGAGCCCAAAGCTGGGTACCATAAACCGTAAAACAATCCAAAATCGGATGGGTAAATATGGTCCAGAAGAAAAAATTGTACCATGGCCAAAATCCTTCCTTAATGTCAATGGGTGTTTCCACCAGTCCGTAATATTTCCAGGTACGATACACTACATAAATGCCAAACGCCATCAAAGCACCACCTACCATGGCCAACGTGAAACTCCCTACTCCAAATATGTAAAACAAGGAGGTAAGCCCTCCAAAAAAACTGATAACAGCCAGGCTTCCCAACAAAGCTGAAAGTCGGCGAATTCCCTTTTTGGTATACCAGTTGGAATCGTAATACCGCTTGACCAGCCATGCAATGATAAACGAAAATACAATCGCAAAAAACAGGGAATGGGTGATGCCCCTGTGCGCTACCAGCCCTTGCAATGGAGTAAGCCACAAATTGGATATCACATCCAAATCAGGAATGGTGCCAGCGATTGCCCCCCACAACATGGCGCGATTGCCGATGCGTTTGCCCAAACACACCTCTCCTACGGCGGCTCCTAATATTATCTGTGTGAGTGAATCCATGAAGTTTTTTATAACTGAGTCCGGCCAATCAGATTTTAAGTTCTACAATTGCCAACTCAGCTGCCTTTTGCTCTGCGGCTTTTTTATTGAAATCTTCGGCCTCAGATATCTTGTCGCCATTTACCATGACCGCCATTCTAAAAAAGTCCCGCTTGTCGTTTTTGATCTTACTCATTTGCACAAACTCTACTTCGTGGCCATTTTTTTGCGACCATTCAAGTATAATGCTCTTGTGATTGTCGTTTTGCTGCTCCAGCGCATGGATATCTAAATATTTCATCAAAATCTGACGTATCACATACGCACTGGTTTTTTTGTAACCAAATTCAATATACAAGGCCCCCACCATTGCTTCCAGGGCATTGCCCAGCATGGTATTGCTCATCTTGCCTTGCGAATATTCCGATAGAATCAGGTCGAGCCCCATCTTGTCGGCAATTTCGTTAAGGGTTTGTCTTCTCACTATCTTGGAGCGCATTTTGGTGAGAAAACCTTCGTCTTTGGCAGGATATTTTTTAAACAAATACTCAGCTACGATGGTGCTCAATATGGCATCACCCAAATACTCAAGGCGTTCATTGTTAAAGCTTTTATTACTTTGATCCACATTCATGGACCTGTGGTAAAAGGCTTGTTTGAATACACTCAATCTCACCGGAGTAAAACCTAAAAGTGGTTTAATCTTGCGCGCAAAATCTTTTTCCGATGAAAAATAAATGTTGTAAAAACGCCTGAGGGTGTCCAAAATCAATCTACTTTTTTAATAATCACGGATGCATTGTGACCTCCAAATCCAAAGGTATTGCTCAGTGCCGCTTTTATGGATTTTTCCTGTGCCTGGTTAAAGGTAAAGTTGAGCCCTCCATCGATATCCGGATCATCTGTAAAGTGGTTGATGGTAGGAGGTATGAATCCATCACGCAATGCAATGATACATGCCAATGCCTCAATGGCACCTGCTGCTCCCAGCAAATGCCCGGTCATCGATTTGGTAGAACTGATGTTGAGCTTATAGGCATGGTCCCCAAATACATTGAGTATGGCCTTACTTTCTGCAACATCTCCCAGTGGTGTTGAAGTGCCGTGTACATTGATGTATCCTATGTCTTCGGGTTGAAGACCGGCATCAGCCAGTGCCAGCTTCATCACATTGGTAGCTCCCAGCCCTTCCGGGTGAGGAGCCGTCATGTGGTAAGCATCTGCTGTCATTCCTACACCCGCAATTTCTGCGATGATGTGGGCACCCCTTCTTTTGGCGTGCTCGTATTCTTCAAGGATCAAACATCCTGCTCCTTCCCCCAATACAAAACCATCGCGGTCTTTGTCAAAAGGCCTGCTGGCAGTAGTGGCGTCGTCATTGCGTTCACTCAATGCTTTCATGGATGAAAATCCTCCTATACCCGCTTTGGTCACAGCTGCCTCGGATCCACCGGTAATCATCACATCTGCCCTACCCATTCTAATATAATCGAAGGCATTGCCGATGGCGTGAGTGGAAGATGCACAGGCAGAAACAGTGGCATAATTGATACCCCTGAAGCCATATTTAATGGATATAAGTCCGGGCGCAATATCCGCAATCAACTTGGGTATCAGAAATGGTGAATATTTTGGTTCTCCAGTCCATGCTGCTGCTTCTTCGATATCATGTTCAATGGTTTCAAAGCCTCCGATACCACTGCCCCAGATTACACCAGCACGGTCAAAGTCAATGGTGGCTCCTTCCAACCCTGCATTTTTCATGGCTTCTTCTGCTACAGCCATTGCATAGTGGGTAAATGGATCCATCCTGCGAACCTCTCTCTTGTGAATGTATTTTTCGGCATCAAAATTTTTAACCTCACAGGCAAATCTTGTTTTAAAATGGGTTGCATCAAATCGGGTGATGGGCCCTGCCCCCGATCTTCCCTGACGTAAGCCTTCGGCGTACGATGCCACGTCATTGCCAATGGGTGTCAATGCCCCGATTCCTGTTACTACAACTCTTCTCATATTTTTTATTAGTCGGTTGATCCGGTAGGCAAATTTCTCATTTTTTTCCGAAACTTTAAAATTTGGCCTACTTTCGCCGTCACAGGTTTTTTTTGAAATGCCAATTCACTAATTGTCAAAGCCATACCCAATGAAAGTAGTAAAAACCAATAAGGCCCTGTTTCAGGCTATTTCCTCATGGCGTAAAGATGGACATACCGTTGGTTTTGTGCCTACCATGGGCGCCTTACACGAAGGCCACATCAGCCTTATCAAAGCGGCTTTAGCCAAAAATGACGTTGTGGTATGCAGCATTTTTGTAAATCCTACTCAATTCAACAATGCCAAAGACCTGGCTTTATACCCGCGCACCCTCCAAAAAGACAGGGTTGTGCTCGAAGAAGCTGGTTGTTCCCTGCTTTATGCCCCCTCAGTTGAGGAGGTATATCCACCCAATTTGGAGACTGAAGTAAAATTCCCCTTCAAAGGCCTTGATAAGATGATGGAAGGTAAATTTCGCCCCGGCCACTTTAAAGGCATGGCCCAGGTCGTAAAAAGACTGCTGGATCTTGTCCAACCCGACCATCTTTACATGGGACAAAAAGACTTCCAGCAATTTACCATCGTGGCCCACATGCTCAAAACCCTCAAAATGAAGACCCAACTCGTGGTCTGCCCCATCCTTCGGGAAAAAAATGGCCTGGCCATGAGCTCTCGCAACCAGCGACTTACCCCGGAACTCAGGGAGCAGGCCGCTATCATTCACAAAACACTCAAAGCCGCCAAAACCAAACTTAAAACCATGGAAGTCAGAGAGGTAGAAAAATGGGCTATGAAAAAAATGGAAGTGCCCGACTTCAAACCCGAATATTTTTCGATTGTAGACGGCTACACACTAAAATCAGTTCATGATATTCATCAGCACGACTACATCGTGGCCTGTGTTGCCGTCTGGGCCGGAGAGGTACGCCTTATCGACAATATGATTTATAAAAACCCCTAACCACCCTGTCTAACTGGCATTAGCCAGGTAGATGTCCGCTGTCCGCTCACGGCTTTCTGCTGTCCGCTCACGGCTGTCCGCTGTCCGCTGTCCGCTCACGGCTGTCCGCTGTCCGCTGTCCGCTCACGGCTGTCCGCTGTCCGGACTGTCTAACTGGCGTTAGCCAGGTAGATAGGCGGTTGGCCGTGTGCGGTTGGCCGTGTGCGGTTAGCCGTAAGCGGTTAGCCGTAATCGGAATATTATTTGTTTTTCGTAATTTTACAGCCTGAAAAAAAAATAATAACATGTTTTCAAGGGTAAAAATCAAAGATTTATTGGCCAATTACACTTTAGGAGATACAGTGACGGTCATGGGCTGGGTTCGTACTTTTCGCAACAACCAATTCATAGCACTGAACGACGGCTCCGTTTTGACCAACCTTCAGGTAGTGGTTGACTTTGAAAATACAGATCCGGAATTGTTGAAAAAAATTACAACCGGCGCCGCCATCAAAGCTGTTGGGGAGGTAATTGCATCCCAGGGCAAAGGGCAGGCCATTGAAATCAAGGCCAAAGAAGTAGAGGTCATGGGTGTATGTGATCCCGAGGTATATCCCCTCCAACCCAAGAAACACAGCCTCGAATTCCTGAGGGAAATCGCTCACCTTCGCTTTCGTACCAATACTTTCTCTGCTGTCTTCAGGGTGAGACATCAGTTGGCAATGGCCATCCACCAGTATTTCCACAACCAGGGCTTTGTTTACATGCACTCTCCCATCATTACTGGCAGCGATGCAGAAGGTGCTGGCGAAATGTTTAGGGTCACTACCCTGCCGCTGGATAAATTGCCAAAGACCGAAGATGGACAAATCGACTTTAAAAAAGACTTTTTTGGCAAATCAACCAACCTTACAGTATCCGGCCAGCTGGAAGCTGAATTGGCTGCCCTGGCCTTAAGTCAGGTTTATACCTTTGGCCCTACTTTCAGAGCTGAAAACTCTAACACTTCCCGCCACCTGGCCGAGTTTTGGATGATCGAACCGGAAGTTGCCTTTGCCGACCTCAACGACAACATGGACCTTGCTGAGGGTCTCCTGAAATACTGCATCAGTCAGGTTATTGAACATTGTGCCGAAGACCTTGAGTTTTTGGAAAGCAGATTGTCCGACGAGGAAAAACAAAAACCACAAAACGAAAGGTCAGAAATGAGCCTGAGGGAGAAACTGCAGTTTTGCCTCAACAACGACTTTCAGCGCCTCACCTACACCGAAGCAATCGACATTCTGAAAAACAGCACACCCAATAAAAAAGGAAAATTTAACTATCCCATCGAAGCATGGGGCGCCGACCTTCAGAGTGAGCATGAGCGTTACCTCGTAGAAAAACACTTTGGCAAGCCGGTAATCCTCACAGACTATCCCAAAGCCATCAAAGCTTTTTACATGCGCGTCAATGAAGACAACAATACGGTTCGCGCCATGGACATTCTTTTCCCCGGCATTGGCGAAATAGTGGGTGGATCACAAAGAGAAGAAAGACTCGATGTGCTGATGGCCAGAATGGAAGAAATGCACATCCCGGTAGAAGAAATGGAGTGGTTCCTCGATACCCGCAGATTTGGTACTTGTCCGCACGCCGGCTTTGGTCTTGGCTTCGAAAGGTTGGTACAGTTTGTTAGCGGCATGTCCAACATCAGAGATGTAATCCCTTTCCCAAGGTTCCCGGGCAGCGCTGAATTCTAATAGTTAACAGGTTAACCTGCAGGTAATTCTATCACTTTTGGATAGTGATTGCATAGATGCTTACCCGAAAATCGGTATGCCTGAAATTGTCGGCAATAAAAACAAAATATTTACAAATAATTAACCACTTGTAAAGAATAATATTCTATTTTTAGTTTTTTATTTAGAATTGATTTTTGTTTTTAATTAGCTGACAAAACCTTTTATAACACGATTATGCATTCCAACAACTTTAGGAAAGCCGCCATCTTGGTGCTTTCCCTTACCACTATGCTTATAGGTGGTTATGAACTTTATCTAAGACACCTTGGCTATACTATTTCATTTGATGACAGCGAGAGCATTTTCGCAGACAAAAAAAGAAAAATTTATTTGCCAAAAGATGATGCAACCGTATTCATAGGTTCAAGTAGGATCAAATTTGATGTGAATACAGAATTATGGCGCGGGCTTACAGGAGAAACACCAGTACAATTAGCCAATGTGGGAAGCAGCCCAATCCCTGTTCTGAAGGCTTTGGCCGCCGATTCATTGTTTAAAGGCAAGTTGATAATAGACGTGGCAGAACCTCTGTTTTTTGATCTTTCAGGCAGGTCGTTCGAAAGGCCTCAAAAGTGTTTGGATTTTAGTAAAAATGAAACCCCTGCACAACGTTTTAGCTTCCACATCAACACACTCCTTGAATCCAACTTTGTCTTTCTGGACAAAGATAATTTTGCCCTCAGTGCTTTACTCGAATACCTGCCAATACCTCCAAGACCGGGTAAATTGGATTTTCCGAAATATCCCACCGAATTTGGATTGATGAACTTTGACCGCAACAGCAGCATGTCTAACCGGTTTGTGGATCATGATCAAAAAGGTGTAAAGATGATGCAGGATATTTGGATGCAATTGGCTGCCATGGGTGCCAAAGCACCTCCTACACCTGAGCCTGTTATTGATTCATTTATCAGAGACGTAAAATTAAAAACTGATCAAATCATTGCCCGTGGGGGACAAGTCGCCTTCTTGCGGCCACCAAGCTCAGGGCCTCTTTGGAAGGGGGAACAGATGGGCTTCCCCAGAGACAAATATTGGGAAAAAATTCTCACGGTAACAGGATGTAAAGGCATGCACTTTGCCGACTATCCTGAATTAAACAAAATGAATTGTACTGAATTTTCTCACCTCCGACAGTCCGACGCTAATGTTTTTACAAAAAAATTAGTAGAAGTTTTATCCAAAGAAATGGGCTGGAAATTCAAAGCAAACAATCAATAATTCCGTCCTCTAAAATCGAAAAACATGGTCTTTAATTCATATACATTCATCGTCTTTTTTGCTGTTGTACTTTTTGTACACAATCTTCCATTTAAATGGACTTTCAAAAAAGTACACCTGCTCCTGGCAAGCTACTTGTTTTACGCCGTATGGAACCCTCCTTTTATTTTATTGCTACTTTTTTCAACTTTTATTGATTTTCAGGTTGGGAAAAATTTAAGTACAGAACAAAATCCGACTAAAAGAAAATGGTGGTTAGCTGCCAGTTTAGTGGGCAATCTGGGTCCCCTGGCATATTTTAAATATGGAGAATTTATGTTGGAAAACTTTGTTTCTCTGTCAAGCCTGGCTGGTTTTGATTTCCATCCGGCCGCCCCCGATATCATCCTTCCGGTGGGTATTTCTTTTTACACCTTTCAGACCCTTTCTTACTCTCTCGATATGTACAACAGAAAATATGCTCCCGAAAAATCATTTCTGGATTTTGCGCTGTTTGTAACCTTCTTTCCACAATTGGTTGCAGGACCCATTGTACGACCAGATGAACTGATACCGCAATTTAAATCGCCCGTAAAAGCCACCTTGCTGCAATTCAACCATGGCATGTTTTTGCTTACCCTGGGGCTATTTATGAAAGTGGTCCTGGCCGATAGCCTACTGGCCGGTCCTGCAGATGCGGTATTCAGTGCCGGAAAAGACATGAATGCAATCGATGCCTGGATGGGTGTGCTTGCCTTCTCAGGACAAATATTTTTTGATTTTGGAGGCTACTCCACCTGTGCCATTGGCATAGCCCTTTGTCTGGGATTTACCATCCGCGATAACTTCTTTTATCCTTACGCAGCCATTGGCTTTTCTGATTTCTGGCGAAGGTGGCACATCACTTTATCCACCTGGCTTCGAGATTATTTGTACATCCCTTTGGGCGGTAACCGCAAAGGTATTATCCGCACTTACATCAATGTAATGCTTACCATGCTCATAGGAGGATTGTGGCATGGTGCCAACTGGACCTTTGTGGTATGGGGTGGACTTCACGGCCTCTACCTTGCAGTTGAAAAATACATTCAAGATAAAAGAAAAGCCCATTCACATGAGCCTGGCCCACATCCACATCTAAAGCCCAATTTTGCCCACGCCATGCTCACCTTTTTCCTGGTCAACATCACATGGGTATTCTTTAGAGCGCAGGATTTTACTACCGCATGGTCATTGCTAAAATCTATGTTTCTTTTTGGAAATGCCAAAGAATTGGTGCTCAATTACCTGGATATCCTTAAGGTATCAGTTGTCATAACCGGCATGATCATTGTACACTGGCAGATGCGACACAAAAAAGTGCTCACGGTAGCCGAAAGCAAACCGTGGTGGAGTGTGGGTTTGGTGTGGACCTTTTTACTAGTAATGCTGATCCTCAGTCAGGAAAGTACCAGCTCATTTATATACTTCCAATTTTGATGACCATCGCGAAAAGAACATCATTTTGAATACGCGGCAATATTATCGATAGAAAGTATTTTTTATATTATAAAATTGCTATTCAAATCTCAAGTTTGCCCCCGACGCAATGATCAATTCACCCACTGCCGCATTGCTGCTTTGGGTAAAGGTAGCACTGTTCATAAACCGTACTTTTTGGGAAGCCGAAATAGTTGATGGCATAAAAAATGCCCCGTTGATGGTGCGATTGCCAAAAAATAAAAATATTTCATTGATGGGCTCCCCCGCAAAGGGCTGGTAAATACTAAAATCTCCATTCAGGGTGCTGATGGTTGCTGTCTCATCAAGGTACAAAGCCGGGAACCCGAATACGTTTTTATTGCCCATGATCAACAATGTACTGTTGGCCATTTGCAACATAGATCCTGCTCCAATCTTAAATCCTATGCTGTCTGCCAATGAAGGGTACTGATTCACAGCTGCTATCGCAGATACCAGGCCCAGACTTCCATTGTTTACTACCAAATGAGTCTTATCAACCAACGTTCCGTTTTTAATTACTGCCTTTGCCTGATTTACTTTCAGAGATGTCACCGACATTGTACTGCCAATGTCTAAACCAACCGTGTCCAGAAAATTGGAAAGGAATACATTTTTGCACGTAGCATTGGCGGGCAGGGTCACCTCTGTATAGGAATCCAAATCTGAATTGACATCAAAGTAAACATCATCACTGGCAGTTGGTGCTCTGTTGGCAGGACACGAGCCTGACCGGAATGACCAATTAGAAGCTACATTCCAAAGTCCACTACCTCTGCGCCAATAAAGTTTGCCCATGTCAACCGGCGTCGTGAAATCAATACCTGCGTTGTTTCCACCATCCGTGCCATTGATTACATTAAAAATGCCCGGCCCCAAGCCATTTACGTCTTTGGCATTCAGATATGAAACACAGAGATTTTGTTCGTGCGAAAAATTAAAACGGGATGCAGCCACCGAAGATTTTAAAAAACACAAATTACCCGCTACACCGGCACTATACAGCTGGCCTTGTAATTGTAGTGTAGCTGTCGGGCTCACATTCAGTTTTGCACCTGGCACTCCCAGATACAGAGAATCGGTTATGATAAAATCCGCTGAATTCAATGTAACGTCAAATGTCGACATCAGCCTAAGGGTGCCAAAACTCAGGTCAATGGTCTGCTGGTTAAGTGTTAGCGCCGCGGTGTTGTCAACCTGCACCCAGGGCAAATGTCGGTTGACCAATGAAGAAATGTAAGAAGTGACATACAGTTTATAATTGGTAGCGGCTATGGTGCCGTTGACATTGCCAAAAGCACATTGATTGGTGCTCACAATGCTGGTTCCAAAATTGAGGGTGGCCGTATTGGTGTAAGGCGACAGTGAAATAAACTTTGCACTTAATTCGTGGTTGAGTGTTTGAAATTCCCCTGCTTGCACCGTAATATTATCCACGTTTAGTTTTCTGTCCAAACTTACACTCGCATTATATTTAGTAATAAGCACATCCATAGATGAGGAAAGTGCAATATCAGGATTGATCAGTTTGGCTGAACTGACACCCGTCATATCAAAAAATAAATTGGAGGCTGCTTTACTGGTAAACCATAGGGTGTCGGTAATATGAAGTTGGGAACTTACGATGTTTAAAAAGTTAATGGTCTTGTTGTTGGCCAATACAAAAACATCGCCTACCACCGGCTGCAGGTAAACAGGAAAAGTAATGTTGCAGGGGTTGACCCCGGTATTGGAATTGTTGTCAAACACTACCCTGTCTGCCATTCCGGGAATGCAACCCGAAGCATTGGCAGCACCACCGCTGCTTAGGCTCCAGTGGCTTGGATCATCCCAGTCGCCATTGCCACCCCTCCAGTAATAGGTAGTAACCGAAGCAGGAGCTGTTACAGTCCATCCCTGACTGTTTCCCGCTAAGACACAGTTTTGGGCAGTATACGTAGCCCCGGTAGAGATGGTTTTGGCATTTCTGAGCAAACTTTGCTGAAAGGTTAGGTTGCCGGATGGTTTCGAAAAATAAAGGGTTTGATCAATGAATGCCGTAGTTATTAAATAATTGCGCGAACAGGCTCCGGAAGGATAAATGACACTGCCCTGAATCACAATGGTATCTGATCCGGTGGGTGCCACTGGAAAATCATCAAACTGTAAGCCCCCATACTTAAATAAAAACGTAAGGTCATTGACAAGTGTAAAATCACCTTCAATCCTTACAAGAGAAGCAGTGTTGACATCCAGGTAATGAAATTGCGGCCTTTTGCGCAGACTGAGTGATGCTACATTGATAATGTCATTTTCAATTAACACCAATTTATGCACCACAATGGTATTTGCGGTGGCAAAATCGAGAATAAAGTTCCTTGCTATTATGCAGTGGGCAGCATAAGGGAAGGTGAAAGCATCCACAGCTGTAAAATTAATTGTAGTTAGGGTGTCTGCAGCCCCAAGATTAAATGTCTTACTACCGCCGGCAGTAAGTAAAAAAGTACGACAATTGATGTTGAAACCATTGGATATCAAAGTGCCTTGCTTCACAATTATATCTCCATTGTTGATATCAAAGGCATCGTAAACCCTAAGGTTGCTGCTCATGGTAAATTGCCCTGCACCCTCTATCACTGCATTGAGCAAATCCACATTTTTGGTATCCAGTGTCACTGCACCCGGTGCTGCAAAGTTCCACTCCATGATGCCGGTACGACTCACCTTCACCTTGGTAGCCAGCGTTAGTGAACCATTTATTTTTAGCGTTGAAGATGAGATCGTAGTGCCCAAAAATCTGATCAAAACGGTATCCACCGGTTGTGCCCAGATCATGTCCCTTATCGATGTAATTCCCAAAGGTATTTCAACTACCTGACCCGATAAAGAAAATGAAGCAGCATCAAAATTGACAATGTCATTGGCATCCGGTAGACACCCTGCTACAGGACCTCCACTCGAAAAAGACCAATGATTAACATCCGACCATAATCCACCATTGCCAATCCAATAAAACACATCAGGTGCAGATCCGGTACCGAAAATAATGTTTGTATTATTTCCATTGTTGATACCATTGACCACTTTTATTGGCCCCAGCTGTCCATTTAAATCCTTTACCGTAGCATTGTACAAAAACAAACTATCTGATCCCGTATTGCGCAAAAACGCCTGACTACCATTGGTGGCAGACCTCAAGGTAAAGCTTCCTCCTCCGCAACCGGAGGGGATGTAATGCCATTTGGGAGTAAATAAAGTATCTCCTACACTCAATTTCAAATCCACACCGGAAACAACAATAATGCTATCCATAATTTCTGGATTGCCCAAAATCTGAAAGGTAGCAGATGTAACAAATTCCAGTGATTGGATGGTGATGTCTATGTTGTCATTGCTCCAGGTAGCATTGTTGTTGTAATCAATGCCCGGAGTGCCGGTTGCTGAAAATGGGATGGAGGTGTTGATTACGATTCTTGGATAGTCTATGTACCTTCCGGGACTAATTCTCTTACATTCTATGTAACCGCTGGATGCATGAATGATTAAGGTATTGGGGGCTGCCAGGTATTTTACACTATTCCACCATCCGCATTGAATTTTACGCGTACCCAAAAAAATGTCTATGGTCGATGTGTCGTGGGGTATGGCCGAAAAATAACCACATTTAATATCTCCACTCAGCAAAAGGTTGCCTCCTGTCATCGATGCCCCGTTGTCGGCGATCACCTCGTCCATGATAACCACATTTACGGTTTCATCAACTTTCACATCCAGATAACCCACAGCTGAGCCATTAAATTGCACCTGTCTGTTGACACTGCCCGCCAGCTCTACCCTGCCATCATCATAGTCGAAGTTGACCATGTCGCTCAATGTGAGATTTTGATATACGATCAACCTCGCCTGCGTCCATATTCCACCCGGCGTTCCGGTAGTAAAATTAAAGTCTATGGTATCATCAATATTGGCAAAAGTGATGCTTTTACAATACATCTCCAGATCGGTGCTCAAATTAGCTACGTATTGGCCGTCAGCCGAGAAAGACTGTGCATTAAAAAAAACATCATTCGCAGAGGTGGGCACACTGGCTCCTCCTGCGCCTCCTGAAGTGGTGCTCCAATGGGCAGCATCGTGCCAGGTACCTGAGCCACCTACCCAATAACGATTTTGGGCAGTCAGGGAGATAGCTGTGAAAAAAGCAAAGAAGACGAATAAACTTACACTGGTTTTCATGTCACCAAATTTATTCAAAATCCGGCTCAACTTTGAGCTGTTAGTCAAAAATGTATGAAATCATAGAGGCAATTCGAGGTTAATTTTTGCGCTGATCATGTTTTCCGTTGCAAGTAGCACAAAAATTTTATTTGGATACCACAGTTAAAGTGTGTCTGTGAAAAAATTAAATAACGCTAGTTTCTCAAATACCTGTCAAACATTTCTCAAACCAAAGGTGACTTATCCCTTCATGGACAAAATTTTGTTTGGTGGTAAACCCTAGTTTTCTCAATACATTTTGAGATGCAAGATTTTGGCTATCTGCGATGGCATATATTTTTTCTTGTCCAAGTTCATTTGTGGCATAATTTACCCATGCCTTACCTGCTTCTGTAGCGAATCCATAACCCCAGTACTTTGGCAGAAACCTATACCCCAAATCGTAGTAATGAAGGTGACCGTTGATGGCTTCTGTAATCCACTTTAGCCCTGCCCAACCCATAAAAGCGCCATTACTTTTGTCAGTCACTACCCACCTGCCAATGCCAAAATCGCGGTACTGCTGCTGAATAAAATCAATGATGCTGATAATTTCTTCTATGCTTTTAACTGGCTGATTGCCCAAATAACGATGCACTTCAGGATTGGAGTCCATTTCAAAAAGGGCCTCAGCATCCGCATCTGTAAAGGGCCTGAGCAGGAGCCGATCCGTTGTTATTGTCTGCAAGGTGGACAATTAAAATTCGGTTAGCTTTACGAGCACCCCTTTGCGTTTGACAATGTTTTTATAATCCCACTGTCTTTCTTTACCCAGCTTCAGCCAATTTTTAAGATCCTTTTTATTAATCTCATCCCGATGCGTATAATTGATGTCCGCAGAAGGAAACTTGCCTACCGTCTTCAACCGATCATCTTCAAAAGCCTGGCCACTCCAAAACATCAGGCGGACGCCACCTTTCAATTTGCTGTAACCTACAATGGGATTGCCTTCCAAAAACCACACCGGGTGTCGATGCCAGATCTTGTTCTCAGCTCCCTTCAGGTTTTTGTCAATTTCTTCTGCGAGAATATGGCAAATGGCTATATCTTCATCGGTCTGGCTGTCATTATAAGTTAAGATATCAGGGTGAATCATAATTATAGTGTTTGACGGGTAAGATAGGACATTTTCAGATATATTCCTTAGCTTATTTAACCACAAAAAGAAGAAGGATCCAAAAATGTATTCAAGTTCTTCGATTGAAGTATGGATAAAAAATTTATGAACAACTTTTTTAATTAAATTTTATCTGATACCCTCAATACAATAACAAAACTTGATAATTTTAACTAATTTTGATATAATAGTTCTGAATCAATCATAGAAACCAAATTTATATACAAAAATTAATTTTATGAATAAATAGCGCTACAATTTCGAAATTTCATCCAAACACAAATTACACATGAAAATCTATTACATTATTTTATTTACATTTTTATCAAATATTATTTTTTGTCAAGATAGTACACCTAAAATTCCGTACACGAAATTAGTTTATCCTGAAATAAATACTTTTTGGTACGAAGTCAATTATGACTCAACGATGATTAGTGATACTTCTGATGGGTACAATTATTTCGCTATAACGCCTGGAGTTCAAGATATAATTTATGATAATTTTTTATATTCATCTTTTTACATATACGGTAAATTTGAGTCATTTACCGGAACCTATATCACAAAAAGAGATTTACAAACAGGAAAATTGATTTGGAAAATCAGATATGGTTTTCCCCTTGATCCAAGACAAGAAGTAGTAAGATTGATGTACATAAACAAAGATGGTAATCTTGAAACCATAAATCAAGTCAAAAGAGAACCTTATTTAACAAACCAATGGAAATCCAATTACACTACCTTTGTACATTCGAAAAGGGTTTTTAATATCGAAACAGGAGAACAAATAATCCATGACATTCCTGACTACAACGATGCATCATTATTTTATACTAAAATGGAATATTTAAGTACCAGCAGTTCGTTTTTTCGTGAAAAAGACAGCATTCGGTACTTTGCTCTCATCAAAGACCCACGGCCAGATACTTTTTTGTTTCACATGTATGGAAGTTTGATAAACTACAACAGTAAAAAAAATGAAGTGGTTTCAAATCAACTTTCACCGATAAAACATGGATTTTCCAACATGTTGGACTATAACTTAACCAATCCAACAAAGCTAAATGACAACGAATTTTTATTTATTGAGTACATTGATGAAAATCCCGAAGATGGCATCATGCTCAGGTTTACAGATAAAGAAATGAATGTTGTTGAAGAAGCGGCTTCCAGTGAGGATATGGGATATGCAACTGGTCTCGTCCAGTTGCACTTGATTTCAGAAGATCAACAACGATTTTTATTTTTCAATTCTGTGCCAAGTCCTGATCCTTTGGCCCAACAAAATCAATTGGACATTCTGATCCTCGACCGAAATGCAAAACTGATGAGAAAGGTTGAACTAAGTCATAAATATGCCAGGTCCATTGAAATCTTAGAGTGGAATGATGACAATTCAATGGTTGTTATTGGTAATCGGGTTTATGGCTCGTCCACTACGGGTGATTTCAGAGTGGGTTTGGATGTTTTTAATATTGACAAAGATGGCAAAGTAACTTTGGTCAAAACCTTTTTTGCCACAAATCCATTTAAGAATTTTGTAGTGGCAAAATCTTTAAAAAGAGGAGAAGATAAATATCTTATAAAATTTCGCGAATCCTCATTCTACAAAACAACCTCAGGATCAATAAGCACTGATATTAATGCAAAAGCTATAAGTTATATGTTGGTAGATGCTGCATCATTTAAAATTAATACCAGTACAAATGAAAATATTAGTGAATTAGATGTTTCATTGTACCCCAATCCGTCCAGGGATTATATCTCTTTGGATTTTATCGAAAGTTTTAGCGGCAGTTATTCCATCTATGACATTAATGGCAGATTGATGCTCAGTGCCCAAATCCATAACAAAACAAGACTTATGATCGATATAAGCTGCCTAAATACCTCTACATACTATATTAATTTGATCCCGGCAGATTCCTCACAAACCGGTAAAACACTCAGTTTTGTTAAAATTTAAAACCTGTAAAGAGTATTTTATCTATGTCGAAAATTGCTTAGATGAATTTTATACACAATAAACAAAAACTCGCCTGATTGCCATTTTATAAAAATTCCTATCCTGAAGCTTGCCTAATCGTCAGTATGCCGGAAAAGGGAAGCTGTTACCTGATACTTCAGCTACCGGAAATTAGTAGGACCCCAGGTCAAAGACAAAATTAAAGCCATCTTTAAAACAAAAACTATCTTTTGAACCACCGGCAACCAATCAAGCCAGAGTTGGGTATAGTACATTATCGATCCCAAATAGATTGCAGAGAGACACATGGCACTCAGCAAACCGCAAACAAATAATTTTGATTTAAACAGGTGGACCGTAATGTAAAAGAGACTGAGCATCACCAATACATTGGACATGGTAACCATAAGATCGTGCCATGGCGTAACAGCTAAAAAGGCAAAAAGCATAGAAAGTGCACCACCCCATTTGATAATTCGGGAAGAAGTGGGTGTGTTGATTTTTTGAGCAGTGTCTACAAAAAATAAAGCAAACCCTATGCAGAGCAAGGCCATAGCACCTATAGCCCAGGGCACCGACCCATTGCTTTCTCCGTTTACAGCAATAGGGTTAAACAAATTGGTGATGTAGTTGTATCTCCAGTCAAAACCAATTGAATTTTTATTCCAATTGGATCCCCCGGGATAATGAAGGGTAGCAATGTAAAACAAAATGATGCCTAATATAAGGCTTGTTGTAATTATCGATTTATAGTATTTCGACATAAAGACGGATCAGTGGTTTTACAACAAAAGTAAACCATTGGTGGCGATTGTTACAGGTTTTGGTCATATGCATAGACCAGGTACCATTTTTTACCGATCAATTCAAATTTGTACTCTGAAAGGAAGCCAGCGTCTTCAAGCCATACTTTCTGTTCAAAGGTGGTGGCGGTCTTTTTGTGGCTGGTTCTAAATTTCTTTTTGTCTACATCAAAGATGCGCACCGTAAGCACAGCCCAGTTGTTTTTATTCCAGGTGGTGGTCTTATTGCCGTCGATATTTAAGCCTTCTATGGGAAAACGGATCCTCGATAGCTGAAAGCCCTCATCGCTGTGAAAACGATTGTAAAACTGATCAAAGTTTTCGATGCCTTCAATGTCTTTTTGTCCCTTTTTAGTGGAACTACATGAGATGACGGTCAATAACAAAAAGAGCAAAAAAAAATACCATAATCTTGTCTTCAATTCGGTGAAATTTCAACCAAGTTAAGGGTTTTCTTACAATTTTGTAAAAGCAATTCAGAGAATGATAGAAGTTATCATCAATCAGAATCTCTAAAAACAGCAAGGTAAAAAAATCACAATCGGGGAATCCAGCATCTTACTTTCTGCTTGTACTGCATGTAGGGTTCTCCAAACCTATTATTCATATCCTCTTCTTCGATAGGTCTTACAAACCAATGCCATACAACTGCGCCTAATAAGACATATAATAAAACAGCGTAAGATCCACAGAATAAACTCACCGCCAAACCCTGTCCTATACCTGCTACTGCCATCGGATTTCTCACATAACCATAAGGTCCACTGATCACCAACTTTTGGGTTTGATCCAAAGGCAGCGGAGTACCACTGCCATATTTTACCAAATGATAGGAACTGTACAAACCCAATAAAGAAAATAGAATAAAAAGTACGATCGATCCTATTTGCATCCAATCAAAATTCAACTCGACCTTTTTACCTGCTGCGTTTAATAATAATGATGGGATCACAAATAAGGTGAGCGTCCAAATCAGGACAATCTGCACAAATGTTTTTAGTGCATTGATCTTTATATTGCTGTGTCTTGACTCAACAAATAATTGATCTGAAAAAACGATAAAAACATTGAAGCCCAAACCTAAAAACATCAATCCGGTGGGAAGTATTCCACTTTTTGTGATCATGGAAATGTTCAAACACAATAACGCAGCATACAAAAAACCACCAAGGATTAAATACTCTATCCACTTCTCCTCCTTATAGGCTCTTAGTAGTGATAACAATACCAGCAATACAAAATCCGGCACCACAAAAAATGATATCAGACGTGTATCTGTTCCTTCAAAAGCAAAGGCATTTCGAAAAGAGTTGTTGAGCGATACACCCAGCCACCATAGCGAGATGATTACAGCCTGAAATATATAAGCCAGATTTTTCAAATTCACTGGATTTAAACCAAATATACACAGTTAATTGTAGTTGGCAACTATAAAATCTGATCGGTGTTTAGTCTAAAATCATCGCTTTGGTGCACTGACAAAAATTGGAGGGACAAAAAATGAAAACTAGATTGTCACAACTTACATCCAACAACCAGCTTATAAGCCTCCTTCATGCTACCTCCTAGTGACTTAAAATCAATTTAACATGTTTGGTTTCATTATTGAATGTAATACTCAATATATAACTCCCTTTAACAAGCTGGCCGGGCACATCATACTGTAGTCTGTTTTCTCCACTCATCCCAGGTAGGTTTGATTGCTCATCTACCAATCTTCCTCCAAGGTCTTGTAGCTTTAGGTCTATTCTTCCAGATTGTCTCAGTTTAAATTTTATTTGGTAACTGCCAGAGCCAGGATTGGGTGATAACTGCAAGTCATACAATGTCTTGTTTGTTTCCAATGGCTGCTGGATTGTACTCGTTTTGTTTTTAATCAATTGCACCTCAAATATTGTATTACTCGCCACACTCTGGCTGCCATCGTTGACAAAAAATATATTGGGCGCGGAACTGCTGATGCCACCAAAAATATACCCTACGGTTGTTGAATCTTTTTCCAGGTCATTTGCTTTTATTACACTGTTTGAGTAAGCAGGTACACTCTCATTTGCAATGAACTCAGAACCGGCACCCAAAAAAGCAGGCATAGTAATCGGGAATACATATTCCATCATTTGTCCATTGGCATGTCTTGTCACTCCCGCGATCGTTTTCACGAAAGGTACATTGTCATCCTTTATGATTTGCCCATTTTCCATATAATACTGCGCAATGCCACCAAAAAAAACGGTATGCATTTCATTTTGGGATGCATCGTATACCGGCATGGTAGCGCAATGGTAATGATTAAACAGCTGCTGAAACGAATCATTCACCGAATAACCGGTAGCATCGACGTTTACTGCATTGAGATATGGCAGGTCTACATCCGTCCTAAACACACCTGAAAACATGGTTATGCCTTCTTTTCCATCCGGCATGATTTGTTCACGTGCATTGTAATCCCTTCGATGCAGATTTTGCGCATCTGTATATGAATCCAGATGGGTTATGACAAGCTGATTACCATCATCCGTCATCGTAAATTTTCGGATTGCATTGGTGTATTCCTGTACAAAGCCGGGACCGTGATCGGGTCCCATGGGGTTGTATCTACCTATAAACTTCTGACCACCCAACAAATAGTAGGTGTCATTGATCTTATGCAAATGACCTCCTGTTACCTGAAACCGAGACTCACTGTATTGCCTGATGTAGGAATCAAAGGGCTGGCCTTCTGTTATGGCCTTGATGGTTTCTGCTATCTGAATGGCCGTAATTTTAGCGAAGGTGGTGTGATCCTGTTGTAGTTGACTGTAACCATACCCACCCAAACAATAAAGTATGTTTCCCTCCTGTATGAATTCCATGTTGGTAGACGATAACTGCTCCTGAATTTCAGCCTCCAGTCCAGTCAATGATGCCTTCCATGATTTTTTTTCCACCGGATCAACTACAATCAATTGATTATTATGACCTGCCAAATCAAATGAAGCAAAGGGCTGTCGCCTGTGTAAACCATCCAATCTACCACCTGCTATCAACCATTTTCCGTCGTGTTGGCCAAAGGCAAAAGATTGGATACCTCCCAGTCCATCAATCTCCACTGCGTTTAATTTAACCAAAAAAGGAAGCTCCTGTGCTGCCAATGGAAATACAGCAAATAACAAAAAATAAACTATAGATCTTACCATGGTATTTGAATTGGAAGCCAAAGTTGATTGCTTTCTTCCAATGAGTGTGTAACCCAGGTCACGTAAGTAGATAATGATACACTTTACCTCCACACAACATAGATTTAAAGAATGCATCGTGATTTAAAATTTTCTAAAAGGAGTAAAAATCTTAAATCAACTTTAGTATTTAACCATTTGTAGTTGGCCTTTCTTCTGCTTCACCAACTTCTTTTAGATAAGATTCTTTGATGGCATCATAAAACGATTTTCGACTTGAAATACTGGCTATGATATTTGAGATTACGGCTCCAAAAAGCAAGTAAAAGATAATGGAGTGGCGATCTGTCATTTCAAATATAATGATGGCTGAGGTAAAGGGTGCTCGAGTTACTGCTGTGAGAAAACCGGTCATGCCAACCAAAATCAGTAAATTTGCATTCCCTTCTGTAAGTCGTAAGAGATCTGAAACCACCGCACCAATGCTGGCACCGATGCTTAAAGAAGGAGCGAATACACCACCTGCCCCACCAAAAGAAAATGAAAACACCAAACCAACGATTCTAATGAGTGGCAGATACCATTCTACTTTTTTCTGGTCGGTAAACAAGGTCCGTTCCATGATTGATTTTCCGGATCCCATAGCCTCTGTTCCAAAAAAATAAATGATTACAGCCACCACCAATGCACATCCCAGCACAATAGACAATTGTTGTATTCTCTTTTTTTGTCTGTTGACAAAATTCATAAAACGAAGCATAAATGAACACATCCAGGCGCCCAGATATCCGCTGAGTATGCCAGTAATTATTATCCCTGCATAAATCATCCATCCGCTAAAATTGGTTTTAGGGTGGCCAAGGTAAAGATATGGGCCGCCTAGTCCCTGAGCAGTCAATCCGGCAATTATAACTGCAATGAAGAGTGGATAACGATAATAGCGAATATGAAATTTTGACAATTCTTCTATGGCAAATATGATTCCTCCCAGCGGCGTATTAAAAGCTGCGGCAAGCCCGGATGAAGCTCCGGCTAGCAAAATGTTTTTTTGTGAAATGGGCTGCCACCAATTGGGCAACCACTTATACACCTGGTTGAAAATCGAACTGGAAATTTGGATGGTTGGACCTTCTCTTCCCACAATACCTCCTCCTACGACCTTAACAGCACTGGAAATAATTTTAAAAACAATGATGCGCGGACTAATGAAAAGAGGTATCAGGTTCTTCTTCGTTGGTTGAGCCAACTCGATCGCCGCCATTACCTGCGGAATACCGCTGCCTCTGGCAAACCTGGCATAAACATGCACCAACCACCAGGAAATTATAAATGCCAATGGTGTGGAAATAAAAATACTCGCTTTGTGCTGATTGTAAATGTAAAATGAAAGCGATTCAGCATAATGAAAAATCCGGCTATAAAAAAAAGCCATAATGCCCGTAAGCACAGATGCAATCAAAAATGGAAAAAATTGAAATAACTGAATACGAATTTGAGAATTGGTCTCAATCGACCGATCGTATATTTCCTTTAGCTTGCTTCTACCCCATTGTATTATCTTAATCCAACTCAATCTTCTTCAATTTAAGGTTATTTGCTTGCGTTCTTGTCAAATTGAAATTGTTACACAAGATAAACCTTTTATCCTTAATTCTACTAACAAATACGACAAGCTAAATAATCTGATCTACCCAACCCAATATTACCCTGCCCTAAGTTTATAAATAGGTGACAACATATTGTTACATCCATCATCAGTACATCAGTACAATAGTACATCGGCACATCGGACATCAGTACATCAGTACAATAGTACATCGGCACATCAGTACATTAGTACATCAGTAAATTAGTACATCAGTACATCAGTACATCAGTACATCAGTACATTACTACATCAGTACATTACTACATCAGTACATTACTACATTAGTACATCAGTACATCAGTACATCAGTACATCAGCAAATTAGTACATTAGTACATCAGTAAATCAGTACATTAGTACATCGGCACATAAGTACATTAGTACATCAGTAAATTAGTAAATCCACAAATCCATCATCGATGAGAAACCACCATTTTTTTGCTGATCCCATCCACGGTCACAAGGTAAATCCCTTTGCGTAAGTCTGATATGTCGATGACAATTTCAGTCTTTCCTTCAGTGTTTAGGGTTTTAATCTTTCGACCCAGAATTCCCGTAATGGTAATGTTTGTGTTTTGGGAGGGCAGATTGGATAGGGTAACGTGATCGCGCGCAGGATTGGGGTATAGGATAAATGTACTGCTGACCTCATCTTCAGTTGAAGATGTCAAACCGCAAAACATACGCCTCGGATTCAGTATGGCGGAACAGGGAAATTCGTAGAAAGTCTCTTCGAATCGTGGCTGGGGCTCATCACTTTGCTGCAATGGTTTCAGACCGGTGGGCATTGTTATCTGTTCTGAACTGCCATTGCCAAGAGCTGTATTCTTTGCCGACACATTGCCATTGAAAACATAATCACACATAGCATCCAGGAGACGGTAAAAGGCATAATAGTCCATCGCATCGTATTGTTCGTAGGTGCCGGGCAGGTTGTGACCCGCAGCATAGGTAGTGCCATTTACTACAGCAGGCTGCACATAGATGTAGTCTTTGTCCTCTTTAGAAATGTTGATATTGTTAAAGATGTCTATGGCCATGCGGTGGTCGTTGAGCACATCTTCTTCATATACGTGCATGATGAGTTTTGTATCAGCGGGAAAGCTGTTGAGTTGTTCTGGTGTTAGCTGATAAGAATACCAGGGAGCCAGTGAAAACAAAAACCGACCTTCACTTCCCCAGTTGTTTTGCGTAAAACAAGCGTGGGCTACTCCAAACATGGCACCTCCTCCAAAAGAGTGGCCCATAAAGCCAACCTTTGTGGTATCGATGATCTGTGGATATTTGCGGGCTGCGTGCCGAAAACCTTCTCTTAAAATGTCGTACCGATCTTCAATGCTAACACCGGTAGTGGGATAAGGTACATAAACCAGTGCATAGCCCTTTTTGGCAATATACTGGATCATACCATTGATGTACAACGAATTGACCCCACCATAACCATGACAGAAAAAGATAGTAGGTACCTTGCCAGCTTTTTCTTTGGGATAAAATACCTCAATCGTCTCCCCAGAAAAATAAGGGTGATCGTATTCAAGCTTCGAAACTGTATAGCTGCCATCTGACCCATAACCCGATGTAGGTTTGGGAAAATTGGGATCATTGTAAGGCTGGGCTAAGGCAAGGCTGACAATAAAAATCAGTGCCAGGGTAAGCAGTGAAGAAGGTCTCATAATTTCGCGATTTTACATTTGACAAAAATAAGGATGGAAGGTTTAATGAGACTTCGATGTCATTTTTTTTTTGGAACTATGCCATCTTTTTTTTAGTGATTTAAATGTTTCGAATAGATTCAATTATTTAAAACGTAATGTGTACTTCTGCCTCCTGCATCTTCCTTACAAATTATTTTTTTCTCAATTAAATCGTTGATGTCTCTGATAGCAGTGTCCTTAGAACATTTGCATAATTTTGCCCACTTATCAGAGGTCAGTTTTCTTTCAAAATGGTCCAGAATTTTATTGATCATCTGGTGCTGTCTTTCATTCATCATGACACCATTATGCTTTTTCCAAAAATCAGCCTTGAACCATACTTTATCCAAAACGCTATCGCTAGAAAGAATAGCATTCTTTAAACAATTTAAGAACCAAAGCAGCCAGTGAGTAATGTCTATCTGCCCTTTTTGGGATCGTTCCAGGATTTCATAATATTGAGTTCTTTCTTTATGTATTTGAGAAGACATACTATAAAACCGCTGTTTGCTATTGTCGGCACGTGCCAGCAGCATATCCGTTAAAGCCCTCGCAATTCGACCATTACCATCTGCAAAAGGGTGTATTGTGATGAACCACAAATGTGCAACGGCTGCTTTTAAAATGCCATCTAACTCTATTCGGGAGTTGAACCATTCAATAAAGCGATCCATTTCGTATGGTACTACTGCTGCATCTGGTGCTTGAAAATGTACCTTCTCTTTACCAAGGGTTCCAGATACTACCAGCATTGGACCGGCTTCATCCAAACGCCAGTCTGCTACCCTGATCTTGTACATGCCACTTCTACCTGTTGGAAATAAGGATGCATGCCAATCAAATAATCGTTCTGCCGAAATGGGGTCGTAACAATTTTGTGTAGCATCTAACATCATTTCAACAATTCCATCTACATCTCTATCTGATGGAATGGCCCCCGCCCATTCCATCCCAAGCCTTCTGACAATGGAAGACCGAACTTGAGCTTGATTCAGAATTTCTCCCTCAATTTCACTTGATTTCAAAACATCAAGTATGGTGGTTTCAAGGGTTGCTTCTTGTCTCAATTCAAAACCCAATGATTCCATTCTGCCCAAAATCCTACCCTGCAAGTTCCTTACTTCGGCCAAAGGGTTGATAATTTTATCGTCTCTCCAATTAAAATTTGGCCATTCTTCTCTTTGATACAAGTAAAACATGGTTATTTAACGCATTATTTGCAACGAATATACCATTATTTGTTGAAATTTATACTTTCGTTGCATTTTTTGCGTCGATTAAAGCCAATATTCGTCGCATCTTATTCATTCAACGACCGGACCCCCTGCTCTTTCAGTTTCGCAAGACCCTCTTTCATGGCCATCACCTGGTCTGGTGCATGCCCCTCCCAGCCAATAACCTCCGCCACTACCCTGAAAGCGTGTTCAGATCGATAAGACATCGTAGGATTGCCCGGAAATTTTTTATCCGTAAGGTCAGGATCGTTTTCAATGGGGCCGGTAGGTTCTACACAATAGACTCTACCCCTGCCCTCACCCTGAGCCAGTTCTGCTCCCCAAATGGCCGCATCCAGGGTGGCGGTTAAAAATATGTACTTAGCTGATTTTCCTTCACCGTAATTGCTGTTATAGCCAAGCTCAATCATGTCTCCAACCTTCAAATCGGCCTTTGTGCCATGGAAATAAGTTTGGGCAAATACCGATGGTCTTTTGTTAGTCTCCTCCATTTTTTATCTCCAATCTTTTCTGATTTAAATTCACTATCCCTGCCCCTTCATTTTGGCCAGTACCCTCTCCAGCCGGTCAAAGTTTTCTTCATTTTTAGGTTCTACAAACTTTCTCATCTTTTCGCATTCTTCAGCACTTGCAAAAACCATTCGAAAGGTAATCATACTCCTACCTTCGCCAATGCCCTCAAATCCGACTTCCATATCAAAAAGAGGTTGGCTGATCCGCCTCCACGCCACCCTTTTATCCGGCTCTACTGCTTCAAAAATCGATTCGTTTTCATAATTACCCTTTTCCGGTCCATGCATGGTCAACACCCATCTGCCACCTGGCCTCAAATCAAACAGATGAATGGTATTTGTAAACCCCTCCGGTCCCCACCATTCTTTTAACAATGCTGCTTCTGCAAATACCTGATACACTTCTCCGACATCTGTTGCCAATTCACGACTACTGATCACCGTTCTGCCTTCCATCATATCCCAAATTATGATAACCTCTATAATTTATTTTTGAATACCTTTTTCAACTTCTCCATCTTCGGCTGAATCACCATTCTACAATAAGGCTCCTCCTTGTGCAAAGCATAGTATTCCTGGTGGTAATTTTCGGCTTCATAAAAACGGTCAAAAGCAGTAACCTCGGTAACGATCGGACTATCAAAAACCTTGTTTTCACCAAGGTGGGCAATTACTCTTTGAACCGTTTTTTTCTGGTTTTCATTATGATAAAAAATAACAGATCTGTATTGGGTGCCTACATCCGCTCCCTGCCTGTTGAGCGTAGTAGGGTCATGTAATGTGAAAAAAACTTCCAGCAAATCTTCCAAAGAAATGACAGAGGGATCATAACTTATTTGCACAACTTCTGCATGCCCTGTGGTACCCGAACATACTTCTCTGTAACTGGGATTGACTACCTTACCCCCGCTGTATCCCGATCGCACGTCAATCACACCTTTCAATTCATCAAAAATGGCTTCAATACACCAGAAGCAACCACCTCCCAATGTAATGGTATCAGCAGAGACAACTCCTTTTGTTTGTGGTTCAAAGGTGAGCGATGCTGAATTGACACAGTAACGCACTCCCGTTTCGGTAGGACCGTCGTCAAAGATGTGCCCCAGATGCCCTCCGCATTTGGCGCAGGTGATTTCAATGCGATGCATGCCATGACTATTGTCTTCTGTCTGCACAATTTTACCACCGGCCATTTCCCGATCAAAGCTGGGCCAGCCACAATGCGATTCAAATTTCATTTCATCCGTAAAAAGGGCTTCACCACAACCAGCGCACTTGTAAGTACCTTTGTCTTTTGTAAAGACAAATTCACCGCTAAAAGGCTTTTCAGTGCCCTTCTCTCGCAAAACATAATATTGAAAAGGACTCAATTTTTCCTTCCATTCTTTATCAGTCATTTGCATACTAGCTGTTTGTTTTTTAACACCTTCTGATTTTGATGGTTGCTGAGCACATGCCAACTGGCTCATTACCAACAGAAATAAAAAAATATGAATCCCTGGCTTCATTTCTTCACAAATTTTTGAATAAATGTCCTCACTTCATCTTTGTGTATAAGGGTCAGTACTGTACCTGCCGCTAACACAACCAGCGCCAGCAAAAACAAGGTGCCACTGTCGCCCTTTACCTCGGTACCTATAACCAACAGGTGTGAAAACAAAGCTCCTGTAATGATGCCCAATGACAACAATATACCAATAATTTTGGTTCTGGGCCATAAAATTAATAACGAGGTGATCAGCTCAATGATACCCAATCCAATGCGACCGTAGGGTTCAACTCCCAGTTTCGAAAATATGTAAACCGAATCCGGATGGGCTGTAAATTTGAAATACAGCGTTTGTAAAAAAATGATGGCTATGGTTATCCTTAATAGCCAGGAAAGTCCTTCTTTGAAATTCATATTATTTGCTTTTTAATGTTTCTGACCAATGGCGATCTGCCCTAATTTTAAGATTTTTTTCATCCTTGTTCCACGATTTCAGGGTGTTATTGAAAAAGGCATTGTAAAAAAGATACAACCTGCCATTTATGATTTTGAAAGTGCCAGGATCAACTCCCACTTTTTTGCCGCTGTCGCCCATGGCATAGGCACACCAACCTCCATACATAGGTAAATATTGTTGGGGGTCAGCCAAAAAGGTCTCCCTGTTTTGATCGCTTGCAAAACACCATTTCAGACCTTCATATTGGCTACAATTTGACTTTACTCCTTTCTTAGCTTTTCTATCGGTAAAATAAGCAACAACGTCGTATCCGTCCAATGCCAGACCATTTGCTGCATTGAAATGCCTGGAAACTTGACCCTTTAGTTGCAAAGCCACCATCATAGTGATGATCATTAACCAATTCCGCATATTTATCTTTTGCATGCCACAAAGGTAAAGGGCACCCCTTATGTCTGATGTAAACTACTTTACATTTCCGACAAGATTCCTGATTTTTTGTACATCAGGTATAAATATTTCCTTTTGACTGTATTGCAACATGCCCTCGTTTTCCAGTTCTTTAAACAGGGTAATTATGGTTTGCCTGGTAGTGCATATCAACTGGGCTATATCTTTCTGAGTAAGGTAATTGGGTAAAGCATAAGCCTTAGTATCAACACCTTCTTTGTCCATGATCATTTGTAGTAGAAGCAACAATCGGGTGCGCGCATCTTTAAACAGTATGTTTTTATAACTATTCTGGATTTTTTTAAGACTCAATCCAATAAATTTGATGTAACTAAGCGCAAAATCCGGCTTTTTAACCATTACTTCTTCAAGCTTCTCTCTGTAAAAGGTGCATAGTATGGCCTCATCTGATACTACTTTGAAATATTCGTTTCCTTCACCCGTGGCATCCAGATTGAGATTGCCAAAAAGGTCATTTTTTTGCAAGATATCTACCAATACCTCCTCTCCCTGTTCATCGATACGTATCAGTTTAATCGCTCCCTGTTTTAAAAAATAAATTCTTTCTTTCTCACTGAATGGCAAATCGAGCAGTTCATTCTTTTGCGACTTCTTAAATTTTTTTAAAATGCACAGTGCATCAATTTCAGAAAATGACAATTTGCTGAACAACTGGTGCTCGTGCAGGTACCAATATTTAATTTGGGCACTCATGGTTTGTGAAAGAGATACATCATGCCAAACTTCATCATTTGACAAAGTTATTCTAAACTCGTTACATTGCAATAAATAATGGTGTCAATGTTTTCAATTCATCCCGGTAGTTAGATTGCTTTTTATTTGCCGATGAGGAGCACGGTCCCTCCAAGGATCATGATGGCACCTATGGCAGATTTTATGGTGAGACTTTCACCCAAAAAGACCACTGCAAATACAAGGGTAAGGGCTACACTCAATTTATCAATGGGTGCAACAAGAGAAACTTTCCCCAGTTGCAGGGCTTTAAAATAAAACAACCAGGACAGACCCGTCGCCAAACCGGAAATGATCAGATAAAACCAATTTTCTCTCGTTAGCTGGTTAATCAGCTTTGTCTCACCCCTGATAAAAACCAGGGTCCAAATCAAGAAAAGAACCACTACCGTCCTGACAGCAGTAGCCACATTGCTATTAACGTTGGCAACACCCAACTTCGCAAAAATGGCTGTCAGCGACGCAAAGAAGGCTGACAACAAGGCATAGATCCACCACATGACTTCAAATTTTTATAAAGTTACATTATTTGATTTCTATAACAGGCCGCAATTATCTGGTTTTGGGGCTACCTAATAGCTAGATTTCACGCCACCAATTCACATTTTTAATGAAACCAAAAGGAAATGTAGAGTTGCTTCCAATTTCACCTCCTCACTTTTTTTAGTGTGTCCATAACAAGCAACCCTTCCTTTCCTCTAAGGGCATATGATTTCTCACTAAGCACACAATACCTTCTTTGTGATCCTTGTGTATCCCTTGTGAACTTTGTGGTGAAATAACGCTAATTCTTTACCACTAAGGACACAAAGATGTCCACAAAGTTACGATCCTATCTGATTTTACTTAAATCCACCTCCTTGTTTGAGCCTTATACTCCTCATACGCTGCTCCAAAGTCTCTCCAAAGCCTGGGTTCTTCCCAAAATATTATAAAAAAATGGAAAACAGCAAATATAATCAACGTATACAAAAAGAGTAATCCTTTGCTCAATATGACAAATTCTCCCAACAAAATCAAAATTACACCAACATACATCGGGTTCCTGGTAATACGGTACAAACCAGTTGTCACCAGCCTGCGTGTGGGATCCAGTGGGGATAAGGTCCCCTTCCCATCAATAATAAATCGCCAGATGCAAAGCAACAAAATCAAAATTCCGGCTATAAAAATAAGCACACCTAAGAAGTGATGAAACAAAATTGGGCCAGCAATACTGACAAATAGATTTTCCCCTGCAATCAAATAGGGAATCAAAAATGCCACCAGTCCCGGATGCAGTAAAAAGAAAAATAAATTGCGCAGTATGAGACGAAATCTACTTATTACCATTGTCCATGCTGATTATTTTAAACCCTTCTTTCTACCCATTAGCGCTATGATTACATTGATCACCAGTAAAAGCTGACTTACCACCAAAACCAACAATACTAGGAAAAAGCATGTGTTGATCAACTTGGAAGTCGAAAATCCAAGTCGAAAGAATTTGTCGTTTACAAAAATGGTGAGGAGCATGGCAGCCATCACACCTATAGTCAAACCCAAATGTGTTATTTGCAACCTATCATTGGCGGGCTTATCTGATATCCACCAATAAATCAAACCTATAAATGCAAGCAGCAAAGAAAACAAAATACCCAGGTGAAATAAGTTAGATACAAAGTAGGTGTCGTGATACTTAATATCAAAAGTTGTATTTACACCCAAAGCAGATAACAATAAAATCAAAATTGCAGATACCCACACTAATTGATATGCTTTTAAATTTCTCATGTGCCTTTATGTATAATAGATTCTATTTATAGATTTATAGATTTATCGAAATATTATATTTAGCTAAAATACAGCTATATAGAACAAATTTCAAATTATTTATTATAATTCCTGAATGTTGCCAAGACATTTACCTACTGCGAATCAGATCAAAGGGACAATTGATAAAATTATTGGGTAAATATGTCGTAAAAATGCCAATAGAAAAAACAAGCTATAAGCATCGAATACACCACGCTATTTAAAGTAAAAAGACACCTGGCAAATAAACCCCATACATTTTCTTTCCACAACTTAATCGTAATCAAAAATGCAGGGAAAATCAAAATAAGCAACAAAATGGGAAGATAAGAACTCAGGCTGACCCAAAGATTGTTTACATCCTTGTAGGGAGCCGAAAAATAAAAAACATTGATACTGCCACTTAAGAGGTACATGTAATACATCATAACGAGGCTAAGAGGAATCATGGCCAACTGCAAATAACTATTATTTTGTGAAAATTTTTCACGAATCAGGAGCAAGGCAAAAAAGACCGTTGTAAAGAAAAACAAACCACCTGCCGCCACTATAAAAATGCCTAGAGGCAAGAAGTTTTTTGGTGTCTTATATTGACCCAGTTTATTAAACTCCACGTTCGTGGGAAACAAATTTTGTATAGGCAGGATATGGTCCCCTTTTGCTAGTTCCTGCTGAAGATCAAAGTGAACAGTGTGTGTATAATCATGATAAAAATAAAGATTAACACCCCCTTCTTTCAAATCCCATATCGAGGTAAGGAGGGTGCCGTCGCCTATCTTATTCCTGCACACATGCATGGTATCTGACAAAGCAGTGCAAAATGCCAACATTGTATCTATTTTATTACTCAAAAATGAAACTCCATTGTGATATCTAGCCAGTTGGTGCGCCTGCTGTGATGAAGTAATTGAAGGACAGAAATTAGAGATAACATAACTGGCATCATTGCCCATTGTCAGTTTATAAGGCTCTACTATAAGGTATTTACCTGTTTTGTCCACGTACAAAAAAACATCTTCAGTAAAATAACTGTAATCATATTTACTTATATAATTTTTTACTTCTTCAATATCTTTACAATTGTGCAAAATATCTATTAAGTATTGGGTGGGATTGTTAATAGAAAGTTGGCCTGATTTTACCTTCAACTTTGGATGATATGAAGCAAGCCTTTCAAAAGCAAGTCCAGCTTCATTCATACCCGCCTGTGGAGCATAACCATTTGAGCCATCAAATCGGGAGCCAGTAAATGCAGCTCCAAATCGCCCTTCATTTTCAAACCAGATATGGGGAGTTGTTCTCCAAGCATCTTCGTTGCTACCCAATATGGTCTTATCCCCAATAGTGATTTTGTAGCCACTGCAGGCCCAAGAAGATCTGTCTATGCAAAACAAGAATAATAAAGTCAGTGAGAATAAGCTGGTTTTTGTCATCTTGGGAATATAGATAAAAAAAACGTTCATGCTGAACATAAAATTGTCCCTTGTCAACAATTTAGAGGTTTTCACATTTAGACAGAATATTTCCTGACAATCATATAATCTACAATCAGTACCCCAATCTTTGGCAGCAACAACATTGTAAAAAAAGCCAGATATGAAATGGTAACAACAGGAGGAGGCCCATCCAGCACAAAAACATGGCTGCCCATCGGATTATCCGGAAAAACATAGTTCTGCATCCAGTTCCAGCCCAGGTGGATGGCAAAGGGAAGCAGCATCGAAAACGAACGAGCATACGCATAAGCCAGCAACAAACCCATGGCAAAAGTAAATGCAAAGACAAGAGCCATCTGCACCATATTGCCCCAAACACCCGCGTTCAACCAATGCAACACAGCAAATAACAACGAGGAAACAAAGATGGCAGGGCGATGCCCCCATTTTTTAATCATGATGTACAAAATAACTCCTCTGCACAACAACTCTTCTGTGAGCACTGTCCGCACCTGGTACCAGGATGATCTTAGAAAGCCAGTGATCGTAAGTGCATCATCTATTACATAAACTTCCCTGGCAAAATACATTTTTAATAAAAATGCGGAAGAAGATATTAAGGCAGAAGCTAAGAATAGTATCAAAAAATATTTTACTCTTTGAAGATTGGGTATCAGGCCCAATACAGACAGGTTTCCTCGTTCAAAAAGCCAGATAATTAGCCATGACACAGCAAGGAGGGCAACAATTTGAATCATTGAAATTGCAATTTTGCTTCTTTCCAAAGATATGAAAGATTGTGAAAGCCCTAAGGTTATATCGACGAACCGCCCATTCTTTTGTATGATCGATTCAAATTTGAATATTTTGGGTGCTTCAAATTAGGCAATAGTTACATCTCCAACTTCAAAGTCTGCCCTTCCAAAAAATGACCTTTGGAAACGGTGATTTTTACTTTCTGGTCCTCGGTATAACCCAGCGTTTCGCCATGTTTGAAAGTGACATCGTGCCCAATGACATAAGAGCAAATGTTGGTGATGAAACTGTACAATTCTTCCAGGCTCAAAGCAGATTTGACCACTTCCATCTCCTTCTTACCAAAATTGGCTAAGCCATAAGTGTATATTGAATTGCCGGCTTCGGATTTTCTCAAACCCAAATACACCCACAATTGAATGGGCAGCCCACCTTCTTTCAATTCTTCGGCTCCAGACAAATATTGATCTTTGGATATCAGCAAAGACTGACTTCCCTGGTAAATGCCAACAGCTTCTGACGTTCTTAGAATGGAAGCCAGGGTCTTTGAAAGTAAAATGGCTTGCTCCAGCGCAGTTGCATTTTTCGCCTTTACAAAAACAACACCATGACTGGTATAATCTTTCAAATCTTCCATTGCCGTATCCCAGTTATAGGCAAGTTTAGCACATTCACTTAACTCATCCCCCGGAATAGGCATCGGTATATGGGTCAAACCCACCATTGCACCATCTATGGTAAACACTTCCGTATTGTTGTCACCACCTTCTGTAGTAGTAACATTCAAGCCCCAATGATTTCTCAAATCCTCAGCTACCGCACTGGGATTAAACCCCGCCCCTCCTCTGAATAAAGGCATGGCCAAAAATATTGACTCCGACTTATTTTCCTGTTCCGTTTCTTTCTTTTTAAAAAAATCAAATAATCCCATAGTGTATGTTTTAAACGATAAACATACGTAAAATAAACCTTCTTTTTTATCAAATAACTAGAATAAATGCCAGAGTATTGAGAACCTATCTCGCCATTAAGCCATATCGAATGGCTTCCGTAAGTACCGACAAATGGATATCTGCCAATTTTTTAAATTTGATACAATAACCGGTGATCGTAGCCTTGCCCAAAGTTGGACCATATGTATCCTTGAGATAATTTTTGTCTTTCAGCCCCATTATATAAACAGAAATACCGGTACTGTTGGCACTGATGCCCACCTGGTAAAAGGGCCTGCTGCTTCCGTCAGCATATTTAAGATCTAGTAATCCATATCCTATGTTTGGATTGGAAACTACTTTTCCATTTTCGTCTTTGCCGTCCAAAAACCACAACTTTGCCTTTGGTGCTATTCCGCAAATGATGTTGTGTAAGGCAGACATATCTCTTTGTTTCGCTTCTGTTTGCGATTGAATGTAATTTTCAATTTGATCTAAAATAGCCATATGTAAAAAAATTAATACTGAATTGGCAACTAAATTAGTAATAAATTTCCAGGAAGGTTAATTTCTAAATTCAGATCACAGACGTCGCTTGCCTGTTATAAAATATTTATCCACCTCTTAAGTGAAAATATATGAGACTTTATTAGTGGTCGCTGGATTCGAGGCACAAATTCAAACATTCACTTCCCTCCATTTTTTCCCAGGCAGCTAATACTCTTTTTAAAAGATCATTCAGATGTATTACAGCCCTTTTTTTATATTCTATGGTCAGAATAACTGAAGCTGCATCTTCGGCGTGATAAGGAGACTTTCCTCCGTTTCCATAATGTCTTTTCATCAATACCTCCAAACTATCCATTGGATATTTTTTTTCAAATTCTAGCGAATCATCTACAATTTTGAATTCATTTCGCCTTTTTATCAATATACAGCCATAATTTTCCCGGCATAGATTGACAAGGCTTATTATTGTTGGTCTATGCCCACCATTGAGCAACGACAGGGCAGGTAAACTATCATTGCATACTGTCTGTTCAACCTTGCAATAGAGTTCATTAAAAGTTTTTTCTCTTGAGACATCAAAAACAACCATTCTTGAACTATCATAAGGACAGCCATAAATCTTGGCACTTTTCATTTTTACATCACTACGATGGCATGAAATCAAGGCAGCAATAGTCAAAATTATCGTTGATAAATATGCTCCAGGTTTGTTCGACAACTTGTTTTTATAACTTAGATGCAAAATACAAGAAGCAGGTGTATGAAAATAAGAATAAATCATTTTTTTAATCACCCCGCTTCGAGGATTAAAAACTATATATTGCAGGAAATCGAAATGGTTCCAGTAGCAAACTAAAAGATATAGGGGCATGGGGTCATTATTGGAACCGCACTATTTCTACAGCATTGGACTTTTCCGCAATTGGGCTTAAATAGGTAATTATGGCCGATCTAATGGCCTAAATGTAAGTTACATCAAATATGAATAACCCCACATAGTAAATGACAAATTACGCAACGGTTCAACGATTTGGGTCACAGTTTCAAATATCGGTACATTAATAAATTAAAAATCGATACATCCAACACCACTTTTCTTTCCAAAAAATGAATCTTTTTCACTCATTTTTACGTTCTTACAGTGTCAAAATCATCAGTTTGAAGAATTATTGCTTTTTTTTCCTCTTAGCTTGTTTGTCTGCCAATGTACCAGTCCACGCACAGGAGCGTCTCACCGATCAGGTAGTGGTAGACAACGAAGAAAAATTTCTCAACGCCCAACGCGAACAACTCATAGGTCGCACCGATAAAGCCATTACCATTTATGAGGAAATGTACCGGGCCGACCGTGAGAATGCTGCAGTTGCCTATGAATTGGCAAAGATTTATTACGGCAAAAATGACCTGCTCCTCGCAGAAAAATATGCCCGCCATGCAGCAGAAAAGGCTCCCGCCAACCCATGGATGTCGGCATTTTTAGCTTCTTTCCTCTCAGATACCGGCAGACACGATCAGGCTGCCCTGATCTATAAAAAACTTACCACCGAGAGACCCTACGACAGAGAATATTATCAACTTTGGGTAGACAATCTCCTCTTACAAAAAAAAGAGGCCGAAGCCATTGGCGTATATGACTTGATGGAGAAAAACCTGGGTGGCGACCCTGAAATTTTTCAAAGTCGGTTCGAATTGTACGCCAAAATGGGAAAACCAGAGCTGGCAGTAGCACAGATCGATGCACTTATCCAAAAGTATCCTGGCCAAAAATCCTACCTCAAGACCAAAGCGGCATATCTTGCTAATCAAAATCAAAAAGACAAGGCATTGGCACTGTACAGAGAAGTGCTGGAGCTTGATGCCGAAGATACCGATGCCAATCTGGCCGTGCTCAGCGTGGGTGAAGACAAGGAAAAACCCAACGCCTACCTCATGGCCCTCATGCCCGTGATAACCAACCCATCTGTAGATATTGATAAAAAAATAGGCGAACTGATACCTTACATCCAAAGCCTGGCAGCAGGAGGAAACCAGGAAGTAAAGACAGCCTTGCTCGAAATAGGCAACAAACTGGTCCTCACCCATCCGGATGATGCCAAAGCTTATAGCCTTTATGGTGACGTTCTTTTCCACACCGGCAATATGGAAGGTGCAATTCAGCGTTATGAACAGACCCTTCAAAAAAATAAAAAGGTTTTTTCTGTCTGGGATCAACTCATGTATGCCTACTTTGAAACAGCTGAAACGGGCAAATTGGCAAAGCTAAGCAATGATGCCATCGACTTTTTTCCCAACCAGGCATCCCCTTATTTTTACAACAGCGTTGCTTCTTCCTGGAAAAATGACTTTTCCACTGCAGCCTCAATCGCTTCTGAAGGGTTGATCGTAGCAGGTGGCAATGAAGCCCATACCGCCAGACTAAATACCGCACTGGCACTTGCCCTTGTTGGCAAAAAAGACTTCGCTGCCGCCAAGATGTCACTTGACAAGGCGATGGCCATCAGCAAAGAAAAATATGCTTTTGCATTTGAAGTTGCAGGCGACTATTACACAGCACAAGGGGATAATGCCAATGCAGCTTTGATGTTCCAAAAATCCAAAGAGTTGGGCAACCTCAATAAGTCTTTGACCCAAAAATGGCAGCCGCTCAAATGAAATTCATTTCGCTGAAAAATATAATGGTTCTTATTGGTTTTGGGATTCTTACATTGACAGGATGTAAGTCGACCGCAGGCCTGAAAAAAGGTACGGCTCCACAAAGGACCAAAGAAGAAGTTATGCAGGCTTTGATGAAGCACAACATCGATTTCACCTGGTTTACCGCCAAAGCCGACGCCCATTTTGAAAGCACCGCTTTGTCAGGAAGTGGAGCCCTTCAATTGCGCATTAGAAAAGACAGCCTCGTATGGATGACGGGCAAAAAATTTTCGATCGAAGGCTTCCGTTCTATCATCAATAAAGATTCTTTTTACCTTGTGAATCGCATTGAAAAATACTATCACGCTGAAGCCAACCGGTCACTGATCCGTACTTTTGGCATCGACCTCAACTTCGAAGATGTACAGCATTTGCTGGCTGGGAATATGTTTTTACCACAAAAAACTGATAGTACCTACTTTGTGCAAAGCGGTGACAAATGCCTGCTTTCTTCCCAAATGGCGGAACTCAGCATTTTATATGGCTTTGACGCCTGGACCATGGAACTCAACACCGTTGACATCACTGACCCAAAGGGCAGGAAAATCGAAGTAGTTCTGGGCAATTACAAAAAAACCAAAAACCTGCCCAGCTTGCCCTACAATCGAAAATATACCTTTCACGAATCAGCCCACGAAGTGAGTGTACTCGACATCAAAATTGAAGAGATCGAGATCAACGTTCCCAAAACTACCAATTTTAGCATACCTTCGCATTACGATAGATTGCGAATATGAGATATGTATTAGGTCTTGTTCTACTTTTGATTGTGCCTGCAATTTGCCATGCTCAGTCCAAAGAACAATTGGAAAAAGAGCGCAAGAAACTCATCCAGGACATCGAAAAGACCAAAAAATACCTCGAGTCTACCACCAAAACCAAACAAACAACACTCAAAGATCTCAAAGCCATCAGTGTTCAGGTCGATAATCGTAAAAAACTGATCTCCACCATTTCCGGAGAAATTTCTGCATCCGACCAAAAAATCATCGACAACAACCAAAAGATTGACTCCCTTAGTAAAAATCTGACCCGACTCAACGATCAGTACCTTCAAATGCAACGCTACACTTATTTGCGTCAACTTAGCAACAACAAATGGTCGTACCTGCTCTCATCTGCCAATCTCAATACATTTTTACTCAGATGGCGTTATATGTCCCAATTTGAGGCTTTTAACGCAAAAAAACAGACAGAAATCAACAAGCTCAGAGAAGAAATCGAAAAAAACACCGTTGAAATCACCAAAATAAAGGAAGAAAAAGGAAAGTTGCTCGAACAGGAAAAACAGCAAGCCACCACCCTTGAAAAGGAAAAAGAGGCTAAAGACAAAATGCTCAAAGAAATTTCTTCCAAAGAGTCAACCCTCAAAAAGGACTTGGAAAAGAAGAAAAGTGAACGCGAAAAACTCAATGCCGCCATCGAACGGGTAATCAATGAGCAACTCCGTCTCGCCCGCGAAAAAGCATCGGCCAGCTCTTCTACAGCTTCCGGTTCAGGTAAAACAGAAAAAAAAGAAAACAAACTCGACGACGCATCCATCAAACTGGCAGCCGAGTTTAGTCAAAATAAAAACAAACTGCCCTGGCCTATATCTTCCGGCTTCATTTCCTCCGGCTTTGGAGTACAGCCCCACCCTACCATCAAAGGAGTTACCATCGAAAACAATGGTATCGATATCACCGGCAAAGGCAGCAAAGACGTTAAATGTGTCTTCAATGGTGAGGTAGTAGGTGTCACCAAAGTGCCCGGTTACAACCACATGGTCATCGTACGCCACGGCAACTACTACTCCGTTTACTCCAACCTCAGCGAAGTCTATGTAAAACAAGGTAGTAAACTCAGCGGCCAGCAAGCCATCGGCAAAATCTCCACCGACGAAAATGGCGACGCCGAACTCCACTTCGAACTCTGGAAAGACAAAACCAAACTCAATCCCGAGTCCTGGCTTCGCTAAAGAATGTTCGAAATGGTTCGCCCCCGTTCCAGGGGGCTAAATGTTGAATGACAACTTTTGAGTACCCTCAAAATTTGTCATTCAATGTTCGAAATCAAAAAATGCATGCTTTATTTGTTTAGCTATTGGACCAATCAGATTTTAAAATGATAGACATACAGCTTTATGTGCCGGATTTTTTAATATCCTACTTGCCCATAACCCCGGCATTCTTTTTTGAGGTTAGTATTATTTTTCCAATGATCTTTTTTATTTCTGATAGTTCATCAATCAAGTTGCCGGGATCTGGTAAATGAGGACTGTCGCGACATAAAAGCAGCCAATGTTCTGTTTCATCCGCTTCTTTCATAGCAACAATCATCTTTGCAACAAAATCGGACCTTGAATGTGGACTTTGAGCTTCTCTTACATTCGCTCCAATAGAAGTACCCGCTTTGTAAAGTTGAAAATTCACAACATATCGCTGTTCCTTTTCCAGGATATGGCAAAATTCAATTATCTTCAGACCAAAGTCGTAGGTCTTCATTACGATAACACTCATAACATTCGATTTCACACAAATTTGTTGGTTAAATCCCACCCTGTCAAGACTGATCTATAATTTTAACCTGACTTTAATAATTTGAACACTCCAACAACAAAACAAAAACTACGTTTTTATTCGCTTTGGCATTTCAAACATTTTGAGCATTTCGAACATTTCGAACACTTGAAAACCTTACCTTTGCACCTCAAACAAAAGTTATGGCTGATAATAAAATCATCTTTGCCATGGAAGGAGTCAGTAAGACCTTTCCACCGCAAAAACAAGTACTCAAAAATATATGGCTGTCCTTCTTTTATGGGGCAAAAATTGGGGTGCTGGGCCTCAATGGTTCCGGTAAATCAAGCCTACTCAAGATAATCGCCGGTGTAGATACCAACTATGAGGGCAAGGTCACTTTCGATAAAGATTATAAGATAGGCTATCTGCAACAGGAACCACAACTTGATGAATCCAAAACGGTAAGACAAATCGTTGAAGAAGGCGTCCAGCACATCGTCGACATCGTCAAAGCCTATGATGAAATCAACATGAAGCTGGCAGAACCCATGGACGATGATGAGATGATGAAAGCCATTGAAGTCCAGGGCGAATTGATGGAAAAGATGGATCATTACAATGCCTGGGAATTGGATTACAGATTGGAAACCGCCATGGAATCCCTCAGATGCCCGTTGGGTGATACTCCCGTCAATGTCTTGTCTGGTGGTGAACGCAGAAGGGTGGCCCTGTGCCGGCTGCTGCTGAGTCAACCCGATATCCTGCTGCTCGATGAACCAACCAACCACCTTGACGCTGAGAGCGTCCACTGGCTGGAACAATACCTGCAAAACTTCCCTGGTACGGTGATTGCTGTAACCCACGACCGTTACTTCCTCGACAATGTAGCGGGATGGATCCTCGAACTAGACCGCGGAGAAGGCATTCCATGGCAAGGCAATTACTCCAGTTGGTTGGAACAAAAAGCCAAACGTTTGGAAATGGAAGAAAAAACCGAGTCCAAGCGTCGCAAAACCCTCGAACGGGAATTGGAATGGATACGCATGGGAGCCAAGGCCCGACAAGCGAAAGGAAAGGCTAGGTTGAATGCCTATGACAAGCTACAAAATGAAGAAAGCAAAGAAAAAGAAGCTAAACTGGAATTGTTTATCCCTCCCGGCCCCAGGCTCGGAGATGTGGTTATCGACATCCAGGGAGTATCCAAAGCTTTTGGCAACCGCGTTCTGATAGAAAATTTTTCAGCCAATATCCCAAAGAATGCTGTGGTAGGCATCATTGGACCCAACGGTATGGGTAAATCTACCCTGTTTAAAATGATCATGGGCAAGGAACAGCCCGACAACGGCCAAATCGTAATCGGGGATACAGTCAAACTCAGCTATGTTGACCAAAGTCATGAAGATCTGCTGCCTGAAAAAACCGTCTTTGAAGTGACCGGAGACGGCAACGAACTCATCAAAGTGGGCAACAACGAAGTCAATGTCAGAGCCTATCTGTCAAAATTCAACCTGGGTGGATCCGACCAGCAAAAAAAGGTTGGTGTGCTGTCTGGTGGTGAAAGAAACAGACTGCATCTGGCCATTACCCTCAAAGAAGGGGGCAACGTGCTGCTGCTCGACGAACCTACCAACGACATCGATGTCAATACACTGAGGGCATTGGAAGAAGCCATAGAAAACTTTGCAGGCTGCGTACTGGTGATCTCTCACGATCGTTGGTTCATCGACCGCCTGGCAACCCACATCATAGCCTTTGAAGACGAAGGACAGGTCGTTTATTTTGAAGGAAACTTCTCAGATTATGAGAAAATGAAGTTGGAAAAATACGGCAATGTAGCACCAAAACGACCACGTTTTAAAAACCTGATGTAACCCGTTTAATCGTCGCCCGCCATAAAAGCAATCTCGCCATTGGCCATAATTTCCATGGCAAAGGGCTGGCTGTGCTGGGCTGAAAATTCAGAATCGGCATGGTGTGCACCGGCAGCTATATGAATGATAAACTCTTCATCAATGCGGGCAACTGATTTTTTGATCAAATCACCTTCTACAAGGGTGCCACATATGGTCTTTTTCGAGATGACTTCGTGTTTGTCATTTAATGTAACCATGATAAATTCGTATCGCATCAGGCTTGCTTTCCAATAAACCATCGCCGTGATGTCTTTGTGCGGTTTGAATCGAAAACAAGGCATGTATTCTGTGAATTCATCCGCTTCCTCGCCTCCTTCCCACGTTTGAATAAATTCCGTGGTAAGGCCTACCGGCAAAGGGTCGTTGCTGGCATTGATGATATCTACCGATTCGTCGGTAAGGGTTACCGGCAGGGTGATTTCAGGAAAATAACCCAAAAGGGCATCAAAACTTTTCAATGTTGTTATTTTTCTAAAGAGATGTATTTCTGTAAATCGGGATACAGGGTTTTTAACCTTTCTGCATCGGAGGGCGAGAGCAGCTGGTGTCCCTCAAAGGCATATACTTTGGCGCCGGCATATCCCTTGCTCTGCAACTTTTGTCTGAGCAATAGTGCTTCACTGTACATTTGCTCGTAGCCGCAGTAATATTCATATTCTCCCTGGGCATTTCTGGTTACCGAAATCACTGGAAACTCCAGCAAGGCATCACTGCTTACCATTTGTCGCCCTGTAGTAAACTTTACTTTGTAAACGAGGTTTTTCCTGCCCATCAGGTAATTGCCAAAACCAGGGTGCTGCACATCCGCATTGAGCACCGGCATGTCCTCAATGATTTCAGTACTCAACGGATTGGCACCCTCAATCAACAATTCAACCCTTGTATTGTACCTCGAATCATTGACCACCATTGGAAAAGAAGAACCATAAGAACATAAGGTTATTCTTGAAGCATCAATGCCGGAAGCGGTAAGACTGGCAGCTATTCGTTCCAGCCTTTTTATGGTAAAAAACAGGGCGGTTTCTTTTTGTTTTTCTACCGCACTGTGGCCTATCAGTTTTAAACTGGTTTCAGGATAACTCTCCAGGATGTTCTTAACCGTTTTGAGCATTACCTGATTGTTGGGAGAAAGCACATCCTCATCATTGGTATAGTACAATGGAGCAATGGCAAAACTCTTAAGTGGACCCGACTGGCCAGAACTTACAGCCGTTGCAGGCAATACTTCTTCACCCGGCGGAGCATCAATCTGGAACATAGGCAAGTCCTCGGTATAGGCAAATTGATCCGTTATTTGTTCTTTAAAATAAGCAACATACACATCATAACCCCCGATACTTTCCAATCGGTTGCTGGCAAACAACAATTGATTGCCGTCATTGGAAACTTGTGGGTCAATATCATCGCGGCTGCTATTGATAGGCAAGCCAAGCTGAACGCGGGGTCCCCATGCGCGGCTGCCCACTTCATATTTGCTGGCGAAGAGATCATATCCTCCTAGACCCTGGATATAATCCGAAGAAAAAAACAGCACATTACCACCCTTTGTAAGGTAGGGGCATTTTTCATTGTAAGCCGAGTTTACACCCGGTCCAAGATTGACAGGCGACTGCCATTGTCCCTGTTTTTTTTTGCATACAAAAATATCGTAACCACCGTAGCCTCCCAATCGATTGCTGGCAAACAACAGTGTACTGTCGTTGAATACTTTTAAATCTACATCACCCAATGAAGGATCAAAAGGTGATTGAAGCGTGCCAACAGAAATCACTTCTGTATCTCCTTCTTTGAAAGTATCGGTTACTGCCTTAATGCTATTTCCGGCATAACGCAGGTAATACATTACAGACCCATCGCTGTTGAAATCCTGAATGATCTCATTTTGAGTGGTATTTTGCACCGGACCAAAAGCCTGGATGGGTGTGTAGTTGCCACCAGCCAATTCAACAGCATACAAATCATAATAATAGTGGTTGCTGAGATGGTCGCTTTCGCCGTTTTTTCCTCTCGGCCCACCATAAGATTGCTCCCGGTTGGAGGAAAAATAATATTTGTTTTGATAGTTGGGACTTTGGATCGGATTGATTTCATCATACACCGAATTGGCCGCACTACCGAGGTTGTCTACATAAGCCAATTGAGGGAGATGAATGAGTTTTGGCCCATATTCACACCGCTTGATTTCGGTTATGATGGCCTCCACTTCTGCACCACGTTTATCTCCGTAATTTTTCAATTGATTTTTGAAATACACGGCAGCCTCAGTATAATTGCCAAGGGCTTGATACGACCTGGCTACATAAAGGTAAATGTCTTTTTTATCGCTGCCCATTTTATATGCCAGCTGCATTAGATCAATACATTGCTGAGCCTGATTGAGATGGTAGGCACAAACCGCTCGCATATACAGTGCTTCACCGTCTTCTTTTAATTGTTCGTAAACATCGAGAGCCTTGGCAGCTTCCTGAAAATTATCTCTTTGAAACAACGCTGCTGCCTGCTTTTTCAATACTTTCTGAGCCATCAGGCCGGAACCCAGAGCCGTAAACAGTGCAATGAAAACGATATGTAAAAAACGATTCATCAAAAATTTTCTCCGTTAAAGGCCTCCAGATAATCAGAGATGCGTTTTAGGAAGGCGCCTCCCAGTGAACCATCTACGATGCGGTGGTCGTACGACAAAGACAAAAACATCATGTGTCGAATGGCAATCACATCACCTTGTTCGGTTTCAAGTACAGCAGGTTTTTTAACAATGGCCCCTGTTGCCAGAATGGCCGCCTGGGGTTGGTTGATGATCGGTGTGCCCATAAGGTTGCCAAAAGTACCTACATTGGTCAGGGTAAAGGTGCCATCCTGGATTTCTTCCGGCTTGAGTTTGTTTTGTCTGGCCCTGCCAGCTAGGTCGTTCACCGATTTGGTGAGGCCCGCCAGGTTGAGAAAATCGGCATTTTTAATCACAGGCACAATCAGATTGCCGGTGGGCAGTGCCGCGGCCATGCCAATATTGATGGATTTTTTTACAATGATCTTTGTACCCTCAACCGACACATTGACCAATGGAAAGTCCTTGATGGCTTTTACTACGGCTTCGATGAAGATCGGCGTAAACGTTATTTTTTCGCCATATTTTTTGGCAAATGCATCCTTGTTTTTTTCCCTCCATTTTACCATGTTGGTTACATCGGCTTCCACAAAAGAAGTCACGTGCGGAGAAGTTTGTTTTGACATCACCATGTGGTCAGCAATCAACTTGCGCATGCGATCCATCTCAATGATTTCTGTAGCCCCGCTGCTGAATGTGGGCACAGACGGCACTGGACTGCTTGGTGTCTGAACTGGTTGAACAGCCGGGACACCCTGTTTGCGCTGATCCACATACTGCAGTATGTCTTTTTTGGTAACCCTGCCCTCTGCTCCGGATCCAGTTATGTGATCAAGTTCAGCTTGAGTGATGTGTTCTTCTTTGGCAATGTTGCGCACGAGCGGTGAATAAAAACGGTCGCCTGATTTAGCAGTAATTGTTGGTGTAGTCTCAGCCGGCGTCGTTACTTTTTCAATAAAAGGTACACTTTCCTGCGCTTCGGCAGTTGGAGCACTTACTGCACTTGCCACTTGACTTTCAGCACTGACCTCACCCTCTGTTTCAATAATAGCAATAACCTTTCCTACCGCTACTACAGCAGATTCAGGGAATAGTATTTCAGCTACTACCCCATCTACATGGGAAGGTACTTCAGAATCTACCTTATCCGTTGCGACCTCCAGCAGGGTCTCATCCTGACCAATTTTTTCGCCCACTTTCTTATTCCATTTAAGGATGGTGGCTTCTATGATGCTTTCACCCATCTTGGGCATTACCAGGTCAACTCTTGCCATCTGAAAATGATTAAAAAAGTAAATTAAATTTGGTTAGACGCTGCAAAAATACAAAAAATTTGGCAGACCCGTCGAATTTAGGTGGTCAACCCAATAAAACACAAGTTGATGCGGACCATTGATTTACACATATAATTAGAAAATATTTGTGTCTATTCTCCTTCTGGTTTGAGCCCCAGTGTCACCACCAAATCTTTGAGCACCGGGTTCTTGGTCACCATTTTTTGATATATCTCCCTTGAAGTTAGCTTGGTCTTGATGGCTGCCAGCTCTTCATATTCAGGAAAAAGTTCCTTTTTAACATCAACTTGTAACACCAGGTCTTCGGCATGAAATATGCTTCTGATCTCTGCAATAAGATCTGTCTCGTGCAAAACCTGTTCTTTGATGAACAAAGTAGGAACAGCTACATGGATGATTTTGCCTTCAAGTTTAATCAGCGTATTCATCAAGGCTGTACGCGTGCTTTTGGACGAATGTCGCTCGGCATACGCTTTAAAAGTAGCGGCAATGGCGTCTTCAGTAATGTTTTGTTCAGCTGCTTTTTTACTCGCCTGCTCTTTGCGAATGGCTTCTCTGATTTTATCAGCACTCGAGAGCCCCGGCGTATTTACCAACTGGCTGGGAGGCTCGGATCCAACATCAGGCAACTTGACATTTACCTCTGGCTTGGCCGTGGGTGGGGCAACAGCGGATGATTCAGTAAAAACGGGTGAAGAAGGCGGACTTTGGATGTCGGCAACCTGCCCTACATCATTTTTTTTTTAATGGCATCGCTTTGACCTGCAAAAAAATCTGCTGCATAGGCTTGTTTGGCGTAACAGATTTTGCTCAGCGATATCTCGGTGTGAAGTCGTTTGTTGGCAGCCCTGCCCAGGGTAAGATCACACGTGTTGAGGATCTGCAACGCAGTGAGCACAAAGCCCTCCTCAGCCAAAGAAGCCTGGTTGAAATAACGCTGCCTTACAGCCTCACTGCATTCCATTAGCCCAATGGTATTAACATCTTTGGCAACGAGGAGCTCGCGGAAGTGTTCGGCCAGACCCTGAACAAAACTCTCTGTATCAAATCCATTGCGCACCACCTCATCGAGGATGTTGAGCACCGATGGAAGATCGCATTTTATAAAGGCATCCACCATTCTGAAGTAATACTCGTAGTCGAGGATATTCAGATTGGAAATCACGTCTTTGTAAGTAATCTTTTCGCCAGAAGCCCCCGCTACTTTGTCGAAAATGGAAAGGGCATCCCGCATCCCCCCGTCGGCCTTCACAGCGATTTGATGAAGCGCTTCAGGCTCAGCTTCGCGGTGTTCTTCCTTACAAATTTTTTCCAACTGCAGCACAATGTCTGAAGGCTGGATGCGCTTAAAATCAAAGATCTGACAACGCGATAAGATGGTGGGAATGATCTTGTGTTTCTCCGTGGTAGCCAGGATAAAGATGGCATAGGGAGGGGGTTCTTCCAGGGTCTTCAAAAAAGCATTGAAGGCCTGGGTAGACAACATGTGTACCTCGTCGATGATAAACACCTTGTGGCTGCCGTGCTGGGGCTGGTACCGTACCTGTTCAATAAGCGTACGAATGTGCTCCACGCTGTTGTTGGAAGCCGCATCCAGCTCAAAAATGTTAAAGGAAGCGTTTTCATTGAACGACTTACACGATGAACACTCGTTGCAGGGCTCTACCTTGTTGACCGGATTTTCGCAGTTGATTACCTTGGCCAGGATCCTGGCACAAGTGGTCTTACCTACACCTCGTGGACCACAAAACAAAAAGGCATGCGCCAACTGGTCTGTCTGGATCGCATTTTGCAGGGTTCTGGCAATATGGTTCTGCCCGATGACGTCTTCGAAACGTACCGGCCTGTATTTACGCGCAGAAACTACAAATTTGCTCAAAA